>Ga0272446_1000488_pt1 | contig 62613 bp, 62 predicted proteins | sample YNPCB0061_FD_194587 | JGI IMG/M metagenome (GOLD analysis project Ga0272446, IMG submission 194587) | Hot spring microbial mat communities from Yellowstone National Park, WY, United States - YNP-CB-006-1 | ecosystem: Environmental > Aquatic > Thermal springs > Hot (42-90C) > Sediment | place...
TCACGGATGTCGCCCCCACGGTGCTGGCCCTGCTCGGCCTTGCGCCGGAGGGGATGGAGGGCCGCCCGCTGCAGGGCGCCTGGCAGGCCGGGGCGGATGCTCCGCCGCGGCCCGTGCAGCTGCCGCTTCGCGGCGATCTCGTGCTCGCCGGGCTGGTTGAGCCCGCCTCGGGGCGCTTCTACCCCTCGGCCCTGACCATCACCGCCGCAACCGGCCCCCAATAGGGGCGCCCGCTCGGCCGCCACGGCGGAATCCCGCGCTGCGTGGCGATGCGGGGCCCGGGGCTTGGTGATACGCCCGGCCGGAACCCCGCCTGCCCTGCCGCCTTGCCCGCTTCCCGGAGAGCCCCGACAACGGCCCCGATGGCCGAGCGAAGCCCCGCGCCGCTCGCCGTTCCCGCGCCGCCGTCAGACGTGGAAACTCTCCCCGCAGCCGCAGCGGCCCTTCTCGTTAGGGTTGACGAAGGTGAAGCCGGCGGACATCGCCTTCACCTCGTAGTCCATCGTCGTCCCGATCAGGAACAGCGTCGCCTTGCGGTCCACCAGCACCGTCACGCCCTTGTCCGTCACCACCTCGTCGCCCGGGCCGGGGGCGTCGGCCCAGGACAGGTCGTAGGACATGCCGGAGCAGCCCTTGGTCTTGACCGACACGCGCAGCAGCCTGCCCTGTTCGCCCGCCGCGTAGAGCGCGCGCAGGCGTTCGGCGGCGGCGTCGGACAGCGCCATCAGCGGCGGCAGGGCGCGGCGGGGCTTCGTCTCGGTGGTCACGCTCATCGGTGCGACCTCCTTCCCGGTCAGAACATGTTGAGGGCGAGGCGCGCGTCCTCGCTCATGCGGCTGTGGTCCCAGGGCGGGTCCCACACCACCTCGGCCTTCGCGTCGGTCACGCCGGGGATGGCGCGGATCGCGTCCGCCACCTGCACCGGCAGTTCCTGCGCGGCGGGACACCCCGGGGCGGTCAGCGTCATCTCGATCTTCACCGCGCCGTCGTCCCCGATCTCGATCGCGTAGATCAGGCCGAGTTCGTAGATGTCCACCGGGATCTCCGGGTCGAACACCGTCTTCAGCGCGGCGATCACGGCGTCCTCCGTCACGCGCGGCGCCGTCTCGCCCTCCGGGGTCCAGGCGCCGTGGGTGGGCGCGTTGGTCGCCTGTTCACTCACTGGTCGCTCTCCCTTGGCCGTCCAGCGCGGCCTCCAGCGTCACCCAGGGCAGCGTCGCGCACTTCACGCGCGACGGATAGTCATGCACCGAGGCGAGCGGCGCGAGGCCGTCCGGCATGCCGGCGGGCCGCTGCCCCGACTTCGCCCAGGCGCGGAAGCCTGCGGACAGCGCGCGCGCCGCGGCGGCGTCCAGCCCGCGCACCGCCTCGGTCATCAGCGAGCCCGACGCGATGCAGATGGCGCAGCCCTTGGCCAGGAAGGCCGCGTCGGAGATGGTGCCAGCCGCGCCGATCTGCACGAACACATCCACGCGGTCGCCGCACATCGGGTTGTCGCCGCGCGCATGGGCCGCGCCCTCGATGCGGCGATGATTGCGCGGCGCCCTCCCGTGGTCGCGCACGATCTCCTGGTAAAGGGTGTCGAGCGGCGCGAGCATCAGCGGAAGAACTCCCGCGCTTCCGCAAGCGCGTCGGCGAAGGCGTCGACCTCGGCCTCGGTGGTGTAGAGGCCGAAGGAGGCGCGGCAGGTGGAGTCCACGCCGAAGCGGGCGTGCAGCGGCTCCGCGCAGTGGCGGCCGGAGCGCACGGCGACGCCGCGGCGGTCGAGCAGCGTCGCCACGTCATGCGCATGCGCGGTGTCCACGGTGACCGAGAACACCCCGCCGCGGTCCTGCGCCGCGCCCAGGATGCGGATGCCGGACAGGGCGGAGAGCCGCGCCATCGCGTGGTCGGTCAGCCGCCGCTCATGCGCCTCGATCGCGCCCATGCCGATGGCGGTCACGTAGTCGATCGCGGCGTGCAGCCCGACGGCCTCCATGATCGGCGGCGTTCCCGCCTCGAAGCGCGCGGGCACGGAGGCGGGGACGAAGCCCGTCAGCGTCACCTCGGAGATCATGTCGCCGCCCCCGAAGAAGGGCGGCATGGCCTCCAGCAGCTCCAGCCGCCCGTACAGCACCCCGATGCCGTTCGGGCCGTACAGCTTGTGGCCGGTGAAGACGTAGAAGTCGCAGCCGAGCGCCTGCACGTCCACCCGCCGGTGCACCGCCGCCTGCGACCCATCGAACGCGACCTTCGCGCCCGCTCCGTGCGCCATGGCGACGATGCGCTCCACCGGCGTCACGGTGCCGAGCACATTCGACATGTGCGTGACGGAGACGAGCCCGACGCGGCCATCGGCCAGCAGCGAGGCCAGATGGTCGAGGTCCAGCTCGCCCGCGTCGGTGACGCGGCAGATGCGCAGTTCCACGCCCGCGCGGTCCCGCAGCATCTGCCACGGCACCAGGTTCGCGTGGTGCTCCATCTCGGACACCACGACGGCCTTGCAGGATGGGCCGAAGGAATGCGCCAGCAGGTTGAACGCTGCGGTGGCGTTGCCGGTGAACACGATCTCGCGCGGGGAGGCGGCGTTCAGGAACCGCGCGACCGCAGCGCGCGCGGCCTCGAACGCTTCCGTCGCGGCTTCCGAGAGGTGGTAGGCGCCGCGATGCACATTGGCGTAGGAGGTCTCGAGGAACCGCGTCATCGCCGCCATCACCTGCCGCGGCTTTTGCGCCGAGGCGCCGCTGTCCAGGAACACCAGCGGCACGCCGCGCACCGTGGTCGAGAGGATCGGGAAATCCTCCCGGATGCGGGCCACGTCGAAGGGTGCGGTCGCGTGGGTCATGCGGTGCGCGCGGCCTCCAGCGCCGCCATCACGGCGGCGCGCGCGGTGTCGTCACCGATCGTCTCCACCGCCTCGCGCAGGAAGGCGTCCACCAGCATGCCGCGCGCCTCGGCCTCCGGGATGCCGCGGCTGCGCAGGAAGAACAGCGCATCGGGGTCGAGCGCGCCGACCGTCGCGCCGTGGCTGCACTTCACGTCGTCGGCGTAGATCTCGAGCTGCGGCTTGCTGTCCATTTCGGCGTCGGGGGCCAGCAGCAGCGCCTGGTTCATCTGGTAGCCGTCGGTCTTCTGCGCCGCCTGGCGCACCAGGATCTTCCCCTGGAACACCCCGCGCGCGCCGCTGCCGAGCACCGTCTTCACCACCTGGCGCGAGGAGCAGCCGGGTGCGGCATGGTCGAGCGCGATGGTGATGTCGGCGACCCGCGGGCCGGAGACGAGCTGCGCGCCGTTCAGATGCGCCGCCGCGCCCGCGCCGGTCAGCGTCACATGCTTCTCGACGCGCGCGACGCGCCCGCCGAGATGCAGCGTGAAGGCGTCATAGGTCGCGCCTGCCGCCACGTCGGCATGGATCGCGGCGAGGTGGAAGGCGGTTGCGTCGTCCTCGACGATGCGCGCATGCACGAGCCGCGCGCCGGGGGCGAGCGCGATGTCGAACACCGGGTTGTGCAGCGCGCCGACGCCGGCGCGGCAGGTCTCGATCAGCGTCAGCGAAGCCCCGGCGCCGAGCCGGACGCGGTGGCGCGGATGCGCCGACACGCCGGCGGAGGCCAGCGAGACCAACTCCACCACGCCCGCATCCCCGTCCACGTCGAACAGCACGCCGTCCTCGGCCAGCAGCGCGTTCAGCGCCGCGATGGTCGCGGTGGGTGCCGCGATGGCGGCCCGGTTGCGCGCGAATCCGCCGAGGTCGCGCAGGATGCCGTCCACCACCACCACGCGGCGTTCCGCGCGCGCAGCGGGCAGCGTCGGTTCGGCAGCCGAGCCCACGGGCGCGAAGGCGGCGGCGGCGACCGGCGCGAGATCGGTGTATTTCCACGCCTCGGCGCGCCGCGTCGGCAGGCCCTCGGCGCGCAGCAGCGCGGCGGCGGCGGCGCGGGCGGGCGCCCAGGCGTCGTTCCCGCGCGCCTCGGCGCGGGCGAGCAGCCCGGCGAGCCCCGTCTCCGCGATCGCGCTCATGCCGCGGCCAGGGCGCCGTAGCCCTGGGCTTCCAGCTCGGCCGCCAGTTCCGGCCCGCCGGAGCGCAGGATCCGCCCCCCAGCCAGCACATGCACCCGGTCCGGCACGATGTGGTCCAGCAGCCGCTGGTAGTGGGTGATGACCAGCGCGCCGAAGCCGGGCCCGCGCAGGCTGTTCACCGTGTCCGCCACCAGCTTCAGCGCGTCGATGTCGAGGCCGCTGTCCGTCTCGTCCAGGATGGCGAAGCGCGGCCGCAGCATCGCCATCTGCAGCATCTCGTTGCGCTTCTTCTCGCCGCCCGAGAAGCCCTCGTTCACGTTGCGCTTCAGCATCTCGTCCTTGAGGCCGAGCAGCTTCATCTTCGCCCGCGCCTCCTTCAGGAACGCCATGGCGTCGAGCTCCGGCTCGCCGCGCGCGCGGCGGACGGCGTTGATCGCGGTGCGCAGGAAGCTTGCGTTGCCGACGCCGGGCAGCTCGACCGGCGACTGGAAGGCAAGGAACAGCCCGGCGACCGCGCGTTCCTCCGGCTCCATCGCCAGCAGATCCGCGCCGTTCAGCGTGACGCTGCCGCCCGTCACCTCATAGCCCTCGCGGCCCGCGAGCACGTAGGACAGCGTGGACTTGCCCGAGCCGTTCGGGCCCATGATGGCGTGCACCTCGCCGGACGGCACCGTCAGCGTCACCCCGTTCAGGATGCGCTTGCCGTCCACATCGGCGGTCAGGTTCTCGATGATCAGCATGGTCAACCCACGGAGCCTTCCAGGGAAATGGCGAGCAGCTTCTGCGCCTCGACGGCGAATTCCATCGGCAATTCCTTCAGCACCTCGCGCGCGAAGCCGTTGACGATGAGGCTGACCGCGTCCTCCTCGGAGAGGCCCCGGCTGCGGCAGTAGAACAGCTGGTCCTCGGCGATGCGGCTCGTCGTCGCCTCGTGCTCCACCTTCGCGCTCATGCAGCGGTTCTCGATGTAGGGCACGGTGTGCGCGCCGCAGCGGTCGCCGATCAGCAGGCTGTCGCACTGGGTGAAGTTGCGCGCATTCGCCGCCCGCGGCCCGATCCGCACCAGGCCGCGATAGGTGTTCTGCCCCTGGCCCGCCGAGATGCCCTTGGAGACGATGGTCGAGCGCGTGTCGCGCCCGAGATGGATCATCTTCGTGCCCGTGTCCGCCTGCTGGTGGTTGGTGGTCAGCGCCACCGAGTAGAACTCGCCCACCGAACCATCCCCCTGCAGGATGCAGGAGGGGTACTTCCAGGTGATGGCCGAGCCCGTCTCCACCTGCGTCCAGGACACCTTGGACCGCTTGCCGCGGCAGGCGGCGCGCTTGGTCACGAAGTTGTAGATGCCGCCATTTCCGTTCTCGTCGCCCGGGTACCAGTTCTGCACGGTGGAGTACTTGATGGTCGCGTCATCCAGCGCGACCAGCTCCACCACCGCCGCGTGCAACTGGTTCTCGTCCCGCTGCGGCGCGGTGCAGCCCTCGAGATAGGACACGTAGGACGACTCGTCGGCGATGATCAGCGTGCGCTCGAACTGCCCGGTGCTCTTGGCGTTGATGCGGAAATAGGTGGACAGCTCCATCGGGCAGCGGACGCCCTTCGGGATGTAGACGAAGCTGCCGTCGGTGAAGACGGCGCTGTTCAGGGCGGCGAAGAAGTTGTCGCCATAGGGCACGACGGTGCCGAGGTAGCGCTGCACCAGATCGGGGTGCTCCTGCACCGCTTCCGAGATCGAGCAGAAGATGATCCCGTCCTTCGCCAAGCGGTCGCGGAAGGTCGTCGCCACCGACACGCTGTCGAATACCGCGTCCACCGCGACCGGCGCGCGCTCGCTGCCGTCCGGGCTGTCCGCGACGCCGGCCAACCAGGCCTGTTCCTTCAGCGGAATCCCGAGCTTCTCGTAGGTCTTGAGCAGCGCCGGGTCCACCTCGTCCAGCGAGGAGGGGCGCTTCTTGGGCGCGGCGAAGTAGTAGGCGTCCTGGAAGTCGATGCGCGGGAACTTCAGCGACGCCCACTCCGGCTCCGCCATGGTGAGCCAATGGCGATACGCCTTCAGCCGCCATTCCAGCAGCCATGCCGGCTCGTTCTTCTTCGCGCTGATGAAGCGGACGATGTCCTCGTTCAGCCCCTTCGGCGCGAACTCCATCTCGATGTCGGTGGTGAAGCCCCACTTGTAGCCGCCCTCGGCGACCGACTTCACCGTGTCCAGCGTCTCCGCGACGGCAGGCATTCCAGGCGTTCCTTCAGGCAAGCGCGAGCGCGGCGCGATGCGCCGCCGCGCAGGAGGTGGGGGCGAGGTCGGCGATCGTCACCGCCGACAGCGCGCCGCGAATGGCGTCGTTCACCGGATCCCAGCGGCCGCGGATCGGGCAGGTGGCTTCCGTGTCGCAGCCGCCCGAAGCGCCGTCCACGCAGGCGGTCAGCGCGATCGGGCCTTCGATCGCCACGATCACCTCGGCCAGCGTCACCGCCGAGAGCGGCCGCGCCAGCCGGTAGCCGCCGCGCGCGCCGCGCAACCCGTCCACCAGCCCGGCCTGGCCGAGCAGCTTCAGCACCTTGGCGACGGTCGGCTCGGCCAGCCCGGTTTCGGCCGCAAGGTCGGGCGCGGTCCGCACGGCCTCCCCGCCGCCGAGCGCCGACAGCGCCACCACCGCGTAATCCGTCATGCGCGACAGGCGCAGCACCGTTGCGATCCTTTCATCAATCCGGACAAACCCGGTCCTGATTGGCAGATGCGCCCGCGGCCCGGCTCTGTCAAGCGACGCGCGCGCGCCGCACCCTCACGCCACGGGGGCGCGGGCGCCGCTCCATCAGCGCCGCACCCCTCCCGGATCGAGCGCCCCGCGGTCGCAGGCGCGGCGCAGCGCCTCGGCGTAGCGGCGCGCCACGCCGCCCTGCCGCGCCGTGCCTTCGCGCAGGAACCAGGAGTTCCTGAGATCCCATACGCCGAGCACGAGCGCGCGCAGATCGCCCTCCAGCACGCCATGCCCCGCCGCCGGGAACAAGGTGATCTCGCCTGCCCACAGCCCGCGCGCATCGGCCAGGAAGTCGAAGCGCGCGAAATCCACCTCCCGCGACAGCAGGCGCGCCGCCGCGACGGCGTCGGCGAGGCGCGGCGGCGTCGGCAGCGCATCGGGGGCGGCGGTCACGTCGTGCAGCGAGTCGGTCAAGGTGTTGCCCCCGGTGTCCATGTAGCGCACGGTCTGCCGCGGCGTCTTGGTGTCGAAGGTGACGGAGCAGAGCCCGGCGCGCCCGCCGCCCGCGCGGATCTGGATGTCGGCGAGCGGCCCGTCACCGCCCACCAGCTCCTCGATGAACACCTCGCGCCGCACCCGGGCATAGTGCCATTCGCCACGATGCCGGCCCCAGGTCGTCGCCAGCCAGCGCCGCGCGGTCGCCACCACATCCGCGTGCGGCGGCACCGCGTCGCGGATCGGCAGGTTGAAGTTCGAGCCGTGGTTCGCCTTCACGATCACGCCCGGGCGGAGCAGGGCGGCCGGGATCGCCGCCGGGTCCGTGCCGCGCCAGAGGGTCGCTGGCACCGGAAGGTCCGGGCAGCGCGCCCTGATCCACTCCTTGGTCGCGAGCTTGTCGGCGAAGGTGATGAACAGCGGGTTGCGGTCGAATAGTTTCCGCCAGAGCATCCGGTCGGTATAGTCGCGCGGCACGGCCACGTCCGGCAGCCGCCCCATCCGCCGCAGGAACTTCCAATGCAGGCGCGGGTGCTGCGCCAGCGCAGCGGCGCGCCACAGCGCGAACAGCGTGGCTTCGCCCGTCATGGCGGCACGTCCGGTCCCGCCGGCGGTAGCGCCGCGGTGGCCAGCCGGAGGAGGCGACGCCAGCGCCACAGCCCCTTGTCGAGCCCGCTGCGCCGGCGGAACCGCACCACGCCCTCCGCACAAGGCCCCTGCACGAAGCCCGGCGGCGCGGACGGCGCATCGGCGGGCAGGAAGCGCGGCGGGCCCGCCACCGGCATGCCGCCCGGCAGCAGCAGCACGTGCGACCACGGCAGCGCCCGGGCCAGGCGCTCGATGCGCTCGCGGCTCCAGCCCCGGCCTATCGTCAGCTCCGCCGCATCGGCGCGGCGCAGCACGGGCGGGGCGGGCTGCGGCCGCGGCGCGCGCCGACCGGCGAGGAACTCCGGCAGCGCCTCCGCGACCAGCGCCGCCGCCGCCATGCCGGAGGCCAGCCGGTAGGCGAGAGCATCGGTCGGCAGAGGAGGGGCGAGCGCCCGCCGCGCGATGATCGGCCCGCCGTCCAGCGTCGCGTCCATCAGGTGCAGCGTGGCGCCGCCGGCCGCGGCGAAGGCATCGTCCAGCAGCAGGCAGAGGCTCGGAGTCGGCCCCGCGCAGGCCGGCAGCAGGGCGGGGTGGATGTTCAGCGCGCGCCCCGGCAGCCGCGCCAGCACCGCCTCGCCGACGCGCCGCCGGAAGCCGAGGCTGAGCAGCAGATCCGGTCTCGTCGTCGCGATCGCCTCCAGGATCGCGGCGTCCCGCGCGGCGGGCGGGGCAAGGCGCGGGGCGCAGCCCGCGCGGCGCAGCGCGGCCGAGACGGACAGCCGCGGCCGCAGCCAGGCGAGGCCGCGATCCTCCCGCCACCAGCCGTCCGGCTCGCAGTGGAGGAAGTCCGCGACGCCGTGCCCGCCGTCGAGCCAGGCATGCAGCGCGAGCGCCGTCATCGGGCCCGGGGCGCCGAGCACCAGGGCGCGGAGCGAAGCGCGGGCCATGCCCCGATATCGGCCCGTCAGGCCGGGTCTGTCCAGCCCGCGCCGCCGCCCTCAGCCCGGCCCGCGCGTCTCGCTCCACGCCGCGCGGCTGACCGAGGCCTCGAGCGACAGCCGCCCCACCACCCCTTCCAGCCAGGCCGCGGCATTGCCGGCCGAGACGATGTCGGCGCGCACCACCACCCGCTCGGCGGCGCCGTCGCCGGCCGTCTCCAGATCGCTGCTTTCGAGCCGCCTCAGCCGCACGTCGGAGGCGGAGACCGCCTGCACCAGCAGCGCGCGGATATGCTGCTCCTTCGAGGCCTTGCAGGTGACCTCGATGGTGTAGGGGTGCTCCACCTCGGCCCCCGCCTGGGGCTGGCGGTCAATCAGCCGCACGAGCGGCCTGAGGCCGAGATTGGCGGCGAGGATCAGCGCGGCCAGCGCCGCGGCGAGCAAAAGCGCACCGGCGCCGCAGATGACGCCGATCGCCGCCGAGCACCAGAGCGTCGCCGCGGTGTTGAGGCCGCGGATATTCAGTCCCTCGCGAAGGATGACGCCGGCGCCGAGGAAGCCGATGCCGGAGACCACCTGCGCCGCGACGCGCGTCGGGCTGGCGTCGCCCGGCGTGACCAGGCCGAACACGGTGAAGGCGGCGGCCCCGAGCGCCACCAGCGCATTGGTGCGAAGCCCGGCCATGCGCTGGCGCCACTGGCGCTCGGCGCCAATCGCCGCGCCGAGCGCAAGGGCGAGGGACAGGCGCAGCAGCGCCTCCGGCAGTTCTATCTGCATCACCCCTCCTTCAATCACGGCCTGGCGTCGGCGTCATGTGACGGTGGCGTTGCGGCCGGCCGGCGATCCGGCCGGCCAGCCGCGCGAGGCGGATCGCCGCGGCGGTGCCGATCAGCCGCAGCGACACGAGCAGGATCGCCCCGTCCAGCACCAGCATGGCGAGGCGAAGCCGGAGGGAGGCGCGCATCCTCGCCACTCCTGGCCGCGACGGGGGCGCATCCTCAGAACTCCGCCGTCAGGCCGAGTACGAGCCAGGAGCCGCGCCGGTCCGACAAGTTCCGCCCGAGCACGAGGTCGAGCGTCGGCAGGCCGTCGCCGAGGCCCTGGCGCAGCCCGCCCTGCAGCGCGCTGCGCCCGCGGTCGGAGCCGGAGAGGGCGGCGATCAGCGCGGTGCCGTCGCGCAGCTCCCACGCGGCGCCAACGCCCCAGAGCGGCGCAGTGCGCCGCTCTTCGCGGTCGCGCTCCAGGCCGAGATTGAGGTTCAACGTCAACGCCTCGGCCGGGCGCACGGAGAGGATGCCGACGGCGTCCAGCGTCTCGAGCCGGGCCGCGCCGGGCGCCGTGCGCCACGCGAGCCCGGTGGCGATGGAAAGGCCGAAGGGCCGGTCCTCGGCAAGCGGCAAGAGTTCGATCTTCACCCGCGGCGCGATCCGGGTGGCCCAGCCGCGCCCGGCATCCGCGGCCTCGGCCGCGCGCGAGAGGCCGAGCGAGACCTCGGCCATGGGCAGGACGCGGAAGGTGGCGGCCGGGGTCAGCGTCGCCTCGATCTCGCGCGGGCGGCGCAGCGAGACGCCGAAGGCGGCGTCGAGCTTCACTCCGCCCGGCGCGAGGATGGCGGAATCATCCACCCGGTAGGGGCCGCCCTGCGCGAGCGCGGGCGCGGGCACCAGCAGCGGCAGAAGCAGAAATGCGGGCAGGAAGCGGATCATGGCGGGATCTCCTGTCGAGGCGTCGGAAGGGGCCGGCGGCTGCCCGCCGGCCCCGGAGAGGGCGTCAGTCGAGGAACAGATGGCCGAGGAAGATCCAGGCGAAGCCGAAGTAGATCAGCACCCCCAGCAGATCCATGATCGAGGTGATGACGGGCGAGGACAGCGTCGCCGGGTCCTGCCGCAGCGCCCGCGCGGCGAAGGGCAGCATCAGCCCGAACAGGCTGCCGGCCACGGTGCAGGCCAGCATGGAAAGGCCGACCACCGCCACGACCTCCCAGCCGATGGACTTGGTGGCGAAGGCGAGCACCGCTTCCAGCAGCGCGATGCCGAGGCCAAGCGCGGCCGCCACCGGCAGGTCGCGGCGCAGCACGCGCCAGAGGTCGCGCCAGGAGACGCCGATCTGGCCGAGCGCCATGCCGCGGATGACCATGGTCGCCGTCTGGCTGCCGGTGTTGCCGCCCATGTCGATGATGGGGGCGATGAAGGCGGCGAGGATCACCACCTTCTCCAGCATCTCGGACTGCGCGGCGACGAGGTGGCTCGTGAACAGCCCGAGCACGGTGAGGATGGCGAGCCAGAAGAAGCGCGCGCCGAACACCCGCCGCTGCGGCGAATGCAGGATGTCGAGATCCGGTCCGCCGAGGGCGACGGTGCCACCGAAGGTCTGCAGCCGGCGCGCCTCCTCGCGTTCGGCGATGTCCATCGCGTCGTCGGCGGTGACGATGCCGACGAGCTTGCCGCCGCCGTTCACCACCGGCAGGGCGATCAGGTCGTATTCGCGGATCAGCCGCGCGGCCTCGGCCCGCGGAGCGTCCGCCGACACCTTCACCACCTCGCGGCGCATGAGCTCCGCCACCCGCGCGCCGGGCGGCGCGAGCAGCAGGTCGCGCAGCGACACCACGCCGGAGAGCGCGCGGTCGGCGCCGATGACATAGGCGTCGTAGATCGTCTCGCGGTCCGGCGCCTCGCGGCGCAGCGCGGCGATCGCCTCCTCCGCCGTCAGCTCGGGCGACAGGGAGGCGTAGGCCGAGGTCATCACCGCCCCCACCGTGCCTTCCGGATAGGCGGCGAGGCGGCGGATGTCCTCCCGCTCGGCGGCGGCGAGCCCGGGCAGCAGCGCCTGCTGCACCGGCTCTGGCAGGGCCTTGAACAGGTCGGCCCGCTCATCCGGCGCCATCGCCGAAAGCAGGCGCCCGAGCGCCTCGCGCGGCAGGCGGCGGGCCAGCGCGAGCTGGTCGGCCGGGTCGAGATAGCCGAACACCTGGCCGGCGCGCTCTGGCGCGAGCAGGTCGAGCGCTGCCTGCTGCCGTTCGGGCGGCAGCGCCGGAAGCAGCCTGGCAAGGTCGTAGGGGTGATAGGCGGCAAGCGCCGCGCGGATGGTGCCGTCATCCTTGCGGGCGAGGAGCGCCGCGAGCGCGGCGCGGTCGAGCTTCTCGGTCATGGTCCGACTCCTGTGGTCCTGTGGCCGCGCGGCCGCAGGACCGGGGCCGGAGGTCAGGCCGGGGCCGTCGCGGACCCGCGCGGGGGTGTTGCGGTCGTGGCGGTCCGTCTGCGGTCGCGGCCCCGCGCACCGCCGGGGCGGGGGCCGCCGCGACTACATCCGTCGTCCATCGCGCCCTCCTCTCGTTGCTCCGCCATCAGCCGACCAGCAGGGCGGAGGCGATGGCGAAGTAGATCAGCACCCCGGCCGCATCGGCGATCGAGGTGATCAGCGGCGCGGACGCCGTGGCCGGGTCGAAGCGCAGGCGGCTGAGCAGGAAGGGCAGCGACAGGCCGATCAGGCTGCCGACCATCACCACGCACACCATGGTCATCGCCACGATCAGCGCGATCTCCGGCCCCCCGCGCGCCAGGCCAAGCAACGACACCGCCCCCGCCATGGTGAGCCCGAGGAGGCCGGCGACCAGCACCTCCCGCCCCATCATCCGGCCCCAGTCGGACAGCCGCGCCTCGCCGGTGGCGAGCGCCCGCACCATCAGGGTGGCGGCCTGGCTGCCGGCATTGCCGCCCGAGTCGATCAGCAGCGGCAGGAAGAACACCAGCGCGACATTGGCGGCGATGACGTCCTCGAAGGCGGCGATGCCGGCGCCGGAGAAGATATTGGCGAAGATCAGCACCACCAGCCAGGCGATGCGCTTGCGGTAGAGCAGCCCGACGGTCGCGTCGCGCAGCGACACGCCGAGGCGCGCCGAGCCGCCGGCCTTGTGGAAGTCCTCGGTCGCCGCCTCTGCCGCCACGTCCATCGCGTCGTCGGCGGTGACGATGCCGACCATCGCCTCGCCGCCGTTGATCACCGGCACCGCCGGCAGGTCGTAGCGGGCGATGATCCGCGCCGCCTCCTCGGCCGGCTGGTCGGCGCGCAGGAAGGGCGGGTTGTCCGTCATCACCTCGGCCACCTTCGCGGCGGCCGGGGCGAGGACCAGATCCTCGAGGCTGACGGTGCCGAGCAGCCGTCGCTCGGGCGAGAGCACATAGGCGATGTGGATCGTCTCCTTGCTCGCCGCCTGGGCGCGCAGCGCCTCGATCGCCTCGCGCGCCGTCATCTCGGGCTTGAGGGTCGCGTATTCGCTCGTCATCACCGCGCCGGCGGTGCCGGGCGGGTAGGAGGCGAGGCGGCGGATGTCCTCGCGCTCGGCGGCGGCGAGCGCCGGCGCGAGCGCCTCGCGCGCCGGCTCGTCGAGCCGCGCCCAGAGATCGGCGCGCTCGTCGGCATCCATCGCCGAGAGAAGGGCGGCGAAGGCGCGGCGCGGGGCGATGCGGGCGAGCGCGATCTGCCGCTCGATCGGCAGATAGCCGAAGGCCTCGGCCTGGGTGTCGGTGGGCAGGGCGGCAAGCACCGCCCAGGCGTCCTGCGGGGTGCGGCGCGCCAGCAGCGCGGCGAGATCGGCCGGATGCAGCGCCGCCGCGGCCTCCGGCGGCAGAGGGCGGTCGGTCAGGCCTTCGGCGTGGGTGAGCATGGCCGAACTCCTCGGGGCTCTGATCGGAAACGACCGGCCCGGGGTTCGGCGGCGCGGCGGTTCAGGCGGCGCGCATCACCGGAGCCCCGCGCCGGGTGGCGCAGGCGGGGGGAAAGCGGCTACTTCCGCCGTCTCCGTCCATCGCGGGCTCCTGTTGGGGTTGCTGAGATGCCGCGGCGGCGCCGGGCGTGGCGCATATGACCCGGCGCCCGCCGTCCGGTCAACCTCTTTCCCGCCGCGGCGGGCGGTGGGAAGCTGCCCGCGTGTCGCGCAACCCCGGTTACCGCCCCGAGGAGTTCACCGCCGCCGGAGAGCCCCGCCCCGCCCGCGCCGCGCGCCCGAAGGACGCGGCCAGCCTGCTGCTGTGGCGGCGGACGCGGACGGGCGCGGAGGTGCTGATGGGCGTGCGCTCGGCGAGGCACCGCTTCATGCCGAGCGTGCTCGTGTTCCCCGGCGGCCGCGTGGATCCCGCCGACCGGGTCGCCCCCGCCGCGCGTCCGCTGCCCGAACCGACCCGAGCGGCGCTGGAACACCGCGCCTCCCCGCGGCTGGCGCATGGCCTCGGCATCGCGGCGCTGCGCGAACTGGCGGAGGAGACCGGGCTGCAGCTCGCCGCCGACACGCCGCGCGGGCGGCTGCCGGATCTCGGGCGGCTCGACTATCTCTGCCGCGCGCTGACGCCGACGCTTTCGCCTGTGCGGTTCAACGCCCGCTTCCTGATCGCGCCGGGCGAGGCGGCGGAGGGGGTGCTCGGCGGCTCGGGCGAACTGGAGCACCTCGGCTGGTATGCGCTGGACCGCCCGCTGCCGCACGAGCCCGCCAAGATCACCGCGCGCGTGCTGGACGAGTTCCGCGCCTGGCTGGCGATGAGCGAGGCCGAGCGCCGCGCGCGGCCGCTGGTGTGGTTCCAGGGGCGGGACAACCGGAAGCTGGAGCGTACGAAGGGCGGCTAGCCGCCAGGCGCCCGTTCCTGCCGCGTGGAGGCCCGCGCCACCTCCTCCCGCAGCGCCGCCACCTCGGCGCGCAGCGCGGCGATCTCCTCGCCGATCGGGTCGTCGCAGCCGGGCGTGATGCCGTAGCCGACGGTCGGGCGCTGCGGCTCATGCTGGGGCGGGCGGGCGGGAATGCCGACCACCGTCTCGCCCGGCGCCACCGCGTGCACCACCACCGCATTGGCGCCGATGCGCGCGCCCTCGCCGATGGTGATCGGCCCCAGCACCTGCGCGCCGGCGCCGACGACGACGTTGTTGCCGATGGTCGGGTGCCGCTTGCCCGGCTGGGTGGACAGCCCGCCGAGCGTGACGCCGTGGTAGATCAGCACGTCGTCGCCGATCTCGGCCGTCTCGCCGATCACCACGCCCATGCCGTGGTCGATGAACAGCCGCCGGCCGATGGTGGCGCCGGGGTGGATCTCGATGCCGGTGAAGAACCGCCCGAGATGCGAGACGAAGCGCGCCGAGGCCCGGAAGCCCCAGCGCCACAGCCGGTTGGCGATGCGGTGGAACAGCAGCGCATGGACGCCGGCGTAGCAGAACAGCGCCTCCGCCCAGGTCGGGCGGGCGGGATCGCGGGCGCGGATGCTGCGGACGACCTCGATCAGTTCCATGGCCCTCGCCCTCCTCGGCCGCCGATATCATGGGGCGGCGATCGTTCCGCCAGGGCGGGCGTCATGCCAGCCAGGGCGGCACCGGCAGCCCGCGCTCGCGCAGGAACGCGGGGTTGAACAGCTTGGACTGGTAGCGCGCCGCGCCGTCGCAGAGGATGGTGGCGACGCGGTGCCCGGGCCCGAGCGCGCGCGCGACGCGGATCGCCGCCGCCACGTTCAGCCCGGCCGAGCCGCCGACCGCCAGCCCCTCGTGCAGCATCAGGTCGAACACCTGCTCCAGCGCCTCGGCATCCTCGACGCGCAGGCTGTCGTCGATCACCTCGCGCGCGGCGGCGAGGTTGCCCGGCGCGCGGGCCGCCTGGCCGATGCCCTCGGTGATCGAGGAGCCCTCGGCCTTCACCTCGCCGGTCTGCACCCAGGAATGCAGGCCGGAGCCGCCGGGGTCGGCCAGCACGATCCGCACCCTGGCATCCCGCGCCTTCAACGCTCGCGCCACGCCGGCCAGCGTTCCGCCGGTGCCGCAGGCGCAGGTGAAGGCGTCGAGCCGCCCCTCCGCCTGGTCCCAGATCTCGGGGCCGGTCGTCTCCTCGTGCGCCTTTGCGTTCGCCAAGTTGTCGAACTGGTTGGCCCAGACCGCGCCCATCTCCTCGGCCAGGCGCCGCGAGACATGCACGTAGTTCCCCGGGTCGCTGAAGGGCTTGGCGGGCACGAGGCGGAGATCGGCGCCGATCATCCGCAGGAAATCCAGCTTCTCCTTCGCCTGCGTCTCCGGCACCACGATCACGCTCTTCCACCCCATCGCATTGGCGGCGAGCGCCAGGCCGATGCCGGTGTTGCCGGCCGTCCCCTCCACCACCACGCCGGGCTTGCCTGGGGTGAGCAGCCCGCGCGCCATCGCGTCCTTGAGGATGCCGAGGGCCGCGCGGTCCTTCACGCTGCCGCCCGGGTTCATGAACTCCGCCTTGCCGAGGATGTCGCAGCCGGTCGCCTCGCTCGGGCGCTTCAGGCGGATCAGCGGCGTGTTGCCGACCGCGCCCCAGAAGCCGTCCACGATGCCCGCCATGCCGATCCCTCCGCCGTCGCAACCGACGATTGCCGATCACCCGCTTCAAGTCCACCCGCAGGGGCGACGCATTTGCCGGCGCGCGGTTCTGTCCTATGCAGGCCGCGCGCGCAGGCGGGAAGGGAAGGGATGGACGCGATGTCGCTGGATGGGCTGCCGCCGGACCTGCTGGCCCGCGCCGACGCGCTTCGCGATTCCCGCGCCTGGGAGGACGCCGCCCGCGCCTATGCCGAGGTGCTGGCGGTCGCGCCGCTCGCCTGGCCCATCATGGTGCAGCGGGGCCATTGCCTGAAGGAGGCGGGCGACCTCGACGGGGCGCTGGCGATGTACCGGCAGGCCGAGGCGCTGGCGCCGGACGATTCCGACCTCGCGCTGCAGATCGGCCATGCGCTGAAGCTGCTCGGGCGGCGCAAGGAGGCGGGGGCGGCCTATGCGCGCGCCGTGCGGCTCGACCCGACCAACCGCGACGCCTGGCGCGAGGCCGAGGCGCTGGATGCGCTGCCGCCCGAGCTGGCGGCCGCGCCGGCAGAGCCGAGCCCGGCGGGCGTCGCCGCGCCGCCGCCTGTGGCCGCTGCCGCGGCGCTGCCGGAGGCGGCGGGCGTCGCCTCGCCGCCGCTGTCCGCCGCCGATCCGGCGGCGTCCGCAGCGGCTGCTCCGGCAGCCGTCGCGGCTGCGGTCGCGCCGCCCCCGGCCCCGGCACAGCCCGCCGCGCCCGAGCCGCTCGCCGCCGCAGCCACGCTGCCGCAGCTCGTCCTCGACATCACCGACCTGCTCGACCACTTCCGCCGCCGCCGCACGCCGACCGGCATCCAGCGCGTCCAGATCCGCCTGTCCTCGGAGCTGATGGCCGCGCCGCCCGAGGGCACCGAGCTGCTGCTGGCCGCCTTCTCGCCTGCGCGCCTCGGCTGGCTGCGCGTGCCGGAGCAGGCGGTGCGCCGGCTGCTCGACCTCTCCGCCTCCGGCGCCGAGGAGGCGGACGCGGACTGGCAGGACGCCGTCTCCGCGATGGACCGTATCCGCGCCGCCGCCCCGCCGCTCGGGTTCAAGGATGGCGCGGTGCTGTCGCCGCTCGGGGGGTTGTGGGCCTATGCCGACTGGTTCCGCGCGCTGGCCGAGGCGCGGCGCGGCGCGCGCATCCGCCTGATCCCGTTCCTGCACGACTGCGTGCCGCTGTTGCTGCCCGAGACGTGCGAGGACGGGACGGTCGCCAACTACGCCGCCTGGTTCGCCGGCTTCGCGCGCATGGGCGACGGCTTCGTATGCAATTCCGAATCCACCCGCGCGGATGTGTCGGCGGAACTCGCGCGGCTGTCGCCGTCCCTCCTGCTGCCGTCCCGCGCGGTGCGGCTCGACGGCGACCCGCGGCCGCTGGTGCCCGAGCGCGCGGCGTCAGCGATCCCCGGCCTCGCGCCCGGAGAGCCCTATGTGCTGATGGTCGGCACCATCGAGCCGCGCAAGGACCACGCGACGCTGTTCCGCGCCTGGCGCGCGCTGGCCCGCCGGCACGGGGCGGCGACGCCGCGCCTCGTCTGCGCCGGGCGCATCGGCTGGCGGGCGGAGACGGCGCTGGAGATCCTCCACGCCTCGCCCGAACTCCGCCGCCATGTGCTGCTGGTGGAGCAGGTGTCGGACGCCGACCTCGCCGCGCTGTACCAGGGCGCGCTGTTCACCGTGTACACCAGCGTCCACGAAGGCTGGGGCCTGCCGGTGACGGAGAGCCTGGCCTATGGCCGCGTGCCGCTGATCCCGCGCGTCGCCGCCCTGCCGGAATCGGGCGGGCAGCACGCGGCCTGCTACGCGCCGGGCAGCGAGGCCGAGCTTCTCGCCGGCATCGAGCGGCTGCTGGCCGACCCCGAGGCGCGCCGACTGCCGCCCGTGCCGCTGCGTCCCTGGAGCGAGGTGGCGCGGGACCTCGCCGCCGCCATCGCCGCCGTCGCCGCGGCCGGCGCACCGGCCGAACGCGGGTTGCCCACCTCCGGCCCGGTCTGGCAGTTCGGGCGTGCCGAGTCCGAACGCCCCGACATCGCTCGCGCCGACGCGGCGCTGCTGCGCGAAGGGCCGCTCTGGGACACGCCGGAGGCCTGGGGCGTCCGAAGCCGCCCGGGGCCCGCGCGCCTGTCCGTGCCGCTGCCCGCCGGCGCGCAGGGCGCGGCGCTGCGCCTCGCGCTGGCGCTGCGAGGCGCCGACCGCGCGGCGCGCGTGGCGCTCCGCGTCACCGCCGAGGGCCTGCCGCCCGTCGAGGCGAGCGCCGATCTCGACGCCGGCGCGGAAGAAGTGCTGCTGCTCGATCTGCCGGCGGGCGCGCGGGGCGCGCTGTCGGTGCTGCTCGACTCGCCGGCCGGCGTCGGGCTTTCCTCTCTGTTGCTCTGCCGGCTGGACGACGCCGCCGCACGGCTCGATTTCCTCGAAGCGCAGCGGTTCCGCGCCGGCGCGGCCGCGCGGTGAGGGCCACGCTTCCTCTTGCCGGCGCGCGGGTGCTGGTCACCGGCGCGGCGGGGTTCCTCGGCGCCGCCGTGTGCGAGGCGCTGCTGGCGCGGGGCGCGCGGGTCGCCGGCTGCGACAGCCTGAACGCCTACTACGACCCGGCGCTGAAGCGGGCGCGGGTGGCGCGGCTGAAGGAGCACCGGGATTTCGTGTTCCGCCGCCTCGACATCGCGCGGCCCGGCGCGCTCGCCGCCTTCTGGGCGGAGGCGTCGCCACAGCTGGTGATCCATCTCGCTGCGCAGGCGGGCGTCCGCTACAGCCTGCAGAACCCGCGCGCCTATACGGAGGCGAATGTCGAGGGCTTCCTCTGCGTCCTCGAAGCCGCGCGTGCGATGCCGGTTGCGAACCTGCTCTACGCCTCGTCCTCCTCCGTGTATGGCGGCAACACGCGCATCCCCTTCCGCGAGGACGATCCGGTGCTGCGTCCCCTCTCGCTCTACGCCGCGACGAAGCGCGCGAACGAGTTGATGGCGCAGACCTACGCGCACCTGTTCGCAACCCCGCTGACGGGGCTCCGCTTCTTCACCGTCTACGGCCCCTGGGGCCGCCCCGACATGGCCTACTGGAAGTTCACCGAGGCGCTGTTCGCCGGCCGTCCGATCGAGGTGTATGACGCAGCCGACATGGCGCGCGACTTCACCTATGTGGACGACGCGGTGCGCGCCGTGCTGGCGCTGGCCGAACGCCCGCCCGCCGCACCGGACGAACCCGGCCGCGTGGTGCCGGAGACGCCACACCGCATCTTCAACATCGGCAACCGCACGCCGGAGCCGCTGGAGAAGTTGGTCGCCACGCTGGAGGCGCTGACCGGCCGCCGCGCCATCCGCGAGGACAAGCCGCGCCCGCCCGGCGACGTGATGCGGACCTGCGCGGACATCTCTGCGCTGACGGCGGCGACCGGCGTGGTGCCCGAGACGCGGCTGGAGGACGGGCTTGCGCGCTTCGTCGCGTGGTATCGCGGCTATCGCGGGCTAGCGGCCTGACATGTCCGGCGGCGTCCAGCCCTCGGGCGGCGGACGCCGCGGCAGCGGGTGGATGGCGACGGTGAAGCCGGCATCGCTGCCGTTCATGACCTGCCTGCGCGCGGCGATGCGCCAGCCTTCGGCGGTTCGCAGCAGCCGGTCGCGGTATTGACCGAACAGCGTCGCGGTGCGGCCGTCCGGCGCCTCGTGCCAGGCGAGGACGTAGCTTTCGGCCTCGGCGCGGTCGCCATCCACCCGCACCACGATGTTGGAGAGGTGGTGCGAGGTGCGCCGCCACCGCCACAGCCGCGAGAGATCGGCGGCGAGCTGCGTCGCGCCGCGGGATTCGAGGCGCGGCCCGTAGGAGACGACGCAGTCCTCGGTGAACAGCGCGGGGATCGCGCCGAGATCCATCTCGTCGAGCGCGCGGCAATAGGCGTGCAGCAGGTCGGCGATCGCGGCACGGTCGGCGAGGGTCCGTTCGGTCATGGCGAGCCTCCGATTGACGTCGCGTCGCGGTCGCGGCGACGTTGCGCCGCGCACCGAGGAGAGACCGCCACCATGCACGACCTGTCCGGCAAGACCATCCTGCTGACCGGCGCCTCCTCCGGCATCGGCGCCGCGACCGCGCGCGTGCTGGCCGCGCGCGGCGCGCGGCTCGTCGCGCACTACGCCGGGGGCGAGGCGGCGCGCGCGGGGGCGGAGCAGGCGGTGGCGGCGCTGCCGGCGGAGCGGCGCAGGCTGGTCGAGGCGGATTTCGCCGAACCGGAGGCCGCGGCGCGGCTATGGCGGGAGGCGCTCGCCTGGGCGGGGCGCGTGGACGCGGTGGTGCTGAACGCCGCCATCACGCGCATGACCGGCGGCGTCGAGGACAGCGACGAGGCCTGGCGCGAGGCGTGGGACTCGCAGTGGCGCATCAACGTGCTGGCGCCCTGCGACCTGATGCGGCTTGCCGTGCATCACTGGCTGGAGACCGGCGGCGGGATCCTCGTGACCATGGCGTCCTGGAACGCGCAGCGCGGCTCGACGAGCCCGGCGCAGCTGTCCTACGCGGCCACCAAGGCTGCGGTGAAGGCGGCGGCGCAGACGATCGCGCGCGGCTACGCGAAGCGCGGCATCCTCTCCTACATCGTCTCGCCCGGCATCGTGCGCACGAAGATGAGCGAGGAGTTCGCGGCGATCCAGGGCGGCGAGGACAAGGTGACGGCGACGCTGGCGATGGGGGAGTGGGTGCCGCCCACGGAACTTGGCGAGCTGATCGCGTTCCTCTGTTCCGGCGCCTGCCGCCACCTGACGGGCGCGACCCTCGACGTGAACGGCGCGACCTATGTGCGCTGAGGCGGCAGGATCCGCGCGGCCTCGGGCGGGAAGCAGAGGGTGACGGCATCGCCGGGCGCGGGCATGCGCTCGCCCTCGCGATGCGGCTGCTTGACGGTGACGGCCTGGCCGCCCGCGAGCGCCACGCGCAGCCGCGTCTGGTCGCCGAGGAAGATCGCATCGGTCACCGTGCCGGGCACGCGGTTGGCGCCCGAGCCGTCCAACGCGATGCGCTCCGGCCGCAGCACGAGCAGGGCCTCGCCGGGCGTGGCGTCGCCGGTCGCGAGCACCTCCGCGCCGCCGGACAGGCGGCAGCGAAGCACGCCGCTGTCGGCGCCGAGCACCGTCGCCGGCAGCAGGTTGTTCTCGCCGAGGAAGCCGGCGACGAAGGCTGTCGCAGGCCGATCGTAGAGCTCGCGCGGCGGGCCGATCTGCTCGATGCGGCCCTGGTGGAACACGGCGATGCGGTCGGACATCGTCAGCGCCTCGCCCTGGTCGTGCGTGACGTAGAGGATCGTCACGCCGAGCTCCGCGTGCAGCGCCTTGATCTCGAGCTGCAGCTGTTCGCGCAGCTGCCGGTCGAGCGCGCCGAGCGGCTCGTCCATCAGCACGAGGCGCGGCGAGAAGATCAGCGCGCGGGCCAGCGCCACGCGCTGCTGCTGCCCGCCGGAGAGCTGCGCGGGCTTGCGCTCCGCCATGCCGGCCAGCCGCACCATCGCCAGCGCTCGCGCGATCCGCGCGTCGCGCTCGGCGCGCGGCATGCGCCGCATCTCCAGCGGGAAGGCGAGGTTCTGCGCCACCGTCATGTGCGGGAACAGCGCGTAGTTCTGGAACACCACGCCGATGCCGCGCCGGTGCGGCGGCACGCGGTTCATCACCCGGCCGTCGAGCAGGATCTCGCCCGCGCTCGGCTCCTCGAAGCCCGCCAGCATCATCAGCGTCGTCGTCTTGCCGGAGCCGGACGGGCCGAGCAGCGTCAGGAACTCGCCCTCCGCCACCTCGAGATCGAGCGGCGCGACGGCCTGCGCGCGCCCGTCATAGGATTTGGCGACGCCGCGGAAGCGGACGAGCGGCGCGCTCACCCGAGTCCTCCGCCGCGCCTGCGCGCCGCCTCGGAGGCCAGCAGCAGCAGCATGGAGGCAAGGAACAGCACGACGGCCGCGGCGCAGATCGTCGGGTCCCACACATCGCGCACGGCGGCGTAGATCTGCCGCGGCAGGGTGAACTGGCCGGGGCCGGCGAGGAACAGCGTCAGGATGAACTCGTCGAAGGAGGTGGCGAAGGCGAACACCGCGCCCGCCGCGACGCCGGGCGCGATCAGCGGCAGCACGACGCGGCGGAAGGCCTGGGCGGGCGTCGCGCCGAGGCTCGCCGCGGCGCGCAGCAGCGTCGCGTCGAAGCCGCGCAGGCTGGCCAGCACCGCAAGCACGACGAAGGGCACGGAGATGATGGTGTGGCCGAGCACGAGCCCCGCCATCGTCCCGGTCAGCCCGAGCGGGGAATAGGCGAGGAACAGCGCCGCCGCGGTGACGACGGAGGGCGTCACCACCGGCATCGCCAGCAGCGCGAGGATCGCGCCGCGCCCCGGGATGCGCCCGAAATGCAGCCCGAGCGCCGCGAGCGTGCCGAGCACGGTGCCGAGCAGCGTCGTCGCCACCGCGACCACGACGCTGTTGCGCGCGGCGAGCAGCCAGCGGTCGGAGGTGAAGAGCCGTTCGTACCAGCGCAGCGACCAGCCCTCGGGCGGCAGCCGCAGGATCTCGCTGTCGGAGAAGGAGAGCGGCAGGATCGCCAGCATCGGCGAGACAAGGAACAGCAGCACCAGCGCCGCCGCACCGCCGACCAGCACGCGCCCTGTCACGCGCGCCTCGCGAAGCCCGGCAGCACCGCGCGCACCAGCAGCGTCACCGCACCCGTCATCGCCAGCAGCAGCACGGACAGCGCGGCGGCCATGCCCCAGTTCGGCGTCTGGCTGATGAAGAACGCGATGAAGGAGGCGACCATCTGGTCACGCGGCCCACCGACCAGTGCCGGCGTGATGTAGAAGCCGACGGCCAGCAGGAACACCATCGCGCCGCCCGCCGCGACTCCGGGGAAGGAGAGCGGCAGATGCACGCGGAGGAACCGCGCGAGCGGCCCGGCGCCGAGCGAGGCGGCCGCCTTCGGCAGCGCCGGATCGAGCCGCCTCATCACCGCATAGGCCGGCAGGATCGCGAAGGGCAGCAGCACATGCACCATGGCGAGGATGACGGCGAAGCGCGTGCCGATCATCTGCAGCGGATGCTCGATGAGGCCGAGCGCGACCGCCGCCGCGTTCAGCGGCCCCTCGCGCTGCAGCAGCACGAACCAGGCGGTGGTGCGCACGAGCACGGAGGTCCAGAACGGCACCAGCACCAGCAGAAGCCCGTAGCCGGCGAGCCGCTCCGGCAGTGCGGCGAGCGTCGCCGCCACCGGATAGGCGAGCACGATGCAGATCAGCGTCACCAGCGCCGCGATCCAGAGCGTGCGCAGGAACAGCGTGCGGAAGATCGCCTCCTCCGCCGGCGCGTCCACGATGCCGGCGGGCGTGAGGCGGAGGTCCACGGCGCGCAGCAGGTAGAGCGCGGTGAGCGGCCCGGCGGCGCCCTTCAACAGCCGCCACGTCGCGGGTTCGCCCCACCGCGCGTCCAGCGCGACGAGGCCGCCGCGGGGGTCGTCGCGCAGCCGCTCCGCCGCGCGCGCGGTGCGCAGCAGCAGCGCGCGCAGCCCCGGCTCCTCGAAGTTCAGCCGCTGCGCGACGAGGCCGATGCGCCGTTCCTCCAGCGCCGCGCCGAGTTCGCGTGCGAGATGCGCGAAGGCCGCATCCGGCGGCAGGCCGTCCCCGTCCCAGGCGCGCAGGGCGGCGGCGGTGTCCGGCAGCGCGTCGGCCAGTTCCCGGTCCGCCACCGCCGTCCACAGCATGCGCCCGACGGGCAGGGCGAAGCTCAGCACCAGCAGCGCGAGCAGCGGCGCGACGAGCAGGAATGCAGGAAGCCCGCCGCGCCGCATCGGCCGTTCAGCGGTTCAGCCAGGCGGTGAAGCGCTGTTCGAGGTCGGTGCCGTTGTCGAGCCAGAACTCGGTGCTGATCTGCAGGCCGCGGTCGGTGAAGTTCGTCATCATCAGCGGGTTGGCCGCGCGGATCGCCGGGTCGCGCGCCACCGCCGCGGTGACGGGATTGATCGGCCACACGCGCGTGAGTTCGCGCAGCGGCTCCTCCGCCGTCAGATGCGCGATGAGGCGCATCGCCGCGTCGCGGTTCGGGCTGCCGCGCACCACCGCCCAGTAGTCGTAGGCGTAGAGCAGCGTGTCCCAGCGCAGCGCCAGCGGCTGGCCGCCGCGGATGGCGTTGGCCGCGCGGCCGACGAAGCCGACGGCGTAGGCCACTTCGCCGCTGCCCACCCAGTCGAAGGGCTGCTGCCCGCCGCGCCAGAACATGAGGTGCGGCCGCAGCGCATCCAGCCGCGCGAAGGCGCGGCGCTGGCCCTCGGCGGTGCCGAGCACGCGGTACACGTCGGCCTGCGCCACCCCGTCCGACAGCAGCGCGATCTCGAGCGTCATGCGCGCGCCCATGCGCAGCGCGCGGCGGCCGGGGAAGCGCTGCACGTCCCAGAACTCGGCGAAATTCGCCGGGCCCTGCGGGTTGCGCCGCTCGTCGTAGAACACCGCAACACCCCAGCCGATTGCGCCGGCGCCGCATTCCGTCGTGCCGCCGGGCAGGAAGCGGTCGCGCGGCACCACGCTCCAGTCGATGCGTTCGAAGATGCCGTCGTCGCAGCCCTGCCGCAGGTCCGGCGCTTCCACCAGCACCACGTCCCAGGTCACGTTGCGCGCCTGAACCATCGCCCGGATCGGGCCGATGTTGTAGTCGTAGGACTGGTCGAGCACCGGCGCGCCGGAGGCGCGCGCGAAGGGCTCGAACAGCACGCGGCGCATGTGGTCCTGCAGGGCGCCGCCGCCGGCCACCACCGTCAGGTCGCGCGCCGCGGCGGGCGCCGCGGCGAACAGCAACGCGGCCAGCGCCGCGATCCAGCGTGTCATGCGTCCTCTCCTGTCCTTCCGTCCGGGATCACGGGCGTCATGTCCCACCCCGCGTCCTTCCGGCGCATCAGCTCGTTGAACAGCCTGACGGTGACGGGCCCCGGCCGCCCCGTCCCGAGCGGCGCGCCGTCTATCCGCGTGATCGGGAACAGCCCCGTCGAGGTCATCGTCACGAAGGCTTCCTCGGCGCCGCGCAGCGCCTCGGGCGACAGCGTGCCGAAGCGCGCGCGCACGCCTAGGTCGGCGGCCACGTCGAACAGCGCGCGGCAGGCGATGCCTTCCAGGACGCCGGAATCGGGCGTCAGCAGCCCGTCCCTCGTCACGGCGACGACGTTGAAGCCAGGCCCCTCCGTCACCTTCCCCGCGTGGTCGAGCAGGATCGCCGTGTCGAAGCCGCCATCGCGCGCGATCCACTGCGCGCGCGACAGGTCGCCCCAGTGGCTGTTCTTCCACACCGGGTTCACGCTGTCGGCCGGGATTCGGCGCACGCCCTCCACGATCGTCGCGTGCCAGCCGCGGCGGAACTCGTCCGGGCTGCCGCGCAGCACCAGCGGCTGGATGTTGGCGAGGATGCGCGGGCGGGCGAGCCGCGGGTCGCGCGTGCCCAGCGGGCCCTCGCCGCGCGTGCAGGTCACGTAGAGCAGCGCGTCCGCGAGGCCGCTGCGCCGCACCAGGTCCTTCAGCACCTCCGTCAGCGCCGCGCGCGTCAGCGGCGGATCGAGCCGCAGCCCGGCCATGGAGGCGAAGAAACGGTCGAGATGCGCGTCCATCCGGAAGATGCCGCCGCGCCAGACCTGCAGCACGTCATAGGTCATGTCGGCGTACATGAAGCCGTGGTCGCGCATCGAGACCGTCGCCTGCGTCAGCGGCAGGAAGGCGCCATCGGCGTAGGCGAGGCTGCGCCAGTACTCGGCGCGCTCGGGCGCGAGGCGTGTGGGCAGGTTCACATCCGGCGTGTCGAGCATCCTGCGGTCCATTCCTGGCGGGCCGCAGTGTGCGGAGGGCGGTAGGGCGGCGTCAATCCGCCGCCTCGCGCCCCTGGGTCACCCGCGGAGCGTGGCGCCGGTCGCCTTCGTCACCGCGCCGACGATCTTCCGCGACACCGCCTCGATCTCGGCGTCCGTCAGCGTGCGTTCGCGCGGCTGCAGCACCACCTCGATGGCGAGCGACACCTTGCCCGCCGGCAGCCGGTCTCCCGCGTAGCGGTCGAACAGCGCGACCTCGGCGATCAGCGTCTTGTCGGCGCCGCGGGCGGCGCGCAGCAGCGCCTCGGCGGCCACCGCCTCGTCTACCAGGAAGGCGAAGTCGCGCCGCACCGGCTGGAAGGGCGAGAGGTCGGGCACGCCCTTCTTCCTCCGCTTCGGCTCGGCGATCGCATCGAGGAACACCTCGAACGCCACCGCCGGGCCGTCGAGGCCGAGGGCGGCGCGGACCTTGGGGTGGATCTCGCCGAAGGTGGCGAGCACCAGTTTCGGCCCCTGCCGCAGCACGCCCGAACGGCCCGGGTGGTACCAGGCCGGCGCGCCGGTGCCGGTCGTCACGCCCGCCATCGGCGCGCCGAGCGCGGCGAGCAGCGCCATCGCGTCGCCCTTCGCGTCCATGGCGTCCACGGCCCGCGAAGCCGCCGCCCAGTGGCGCGGGGTATGGCCGGTGCGCACCCCGGCGGCGACGGCAAGCTGCCCCTCCGGCGTCGTGTCGCGATAGGCGCCGCCGATCTCGGCCAGCGCCGTGTCGGGAAAGCCGCGCGCCGCGTTGCGCGCCGCCGCCAGCAGCAGCGAGGCGACCGGCGTCGGGCGCATCTGGTCGAGGTCGGCGGCGATCGGGTTCACCAGCCGCAGCGCATCCGGCGTGTCGCCGAACAGCGCCGCCACCTCGCGCGCGAGGAAGGCGAAGGACACCGCCTCCCGCATCCCGCGCGCGGCGAGCACGCGCCTGGCAAGCGCGGCGCGCGCCTGCGCCGGCGTCCAGGCGGGTTCCGGCACTGCCGCCGCGACCGGAAGCGACACGGGCGGCACGGCGTCGAGCCCGCCGAGGCGCAGCACCTCCTCGACCAGATCGGCTTCCGGCTCGACGGCCGCGACGCCCGCCGTCACCGCCGCCGCACGCTCCGCCGACAGCTCCGCCGCCAGCGCCAGCCCGCCGCCGCCGGCGCGATAGGCCGAGAGATCCACCGCGATGTCGTTGCGCCAGGACGGCACGGCGACCGTCACGCTCTGCGCATCGCGCGCCGTCACGCCGAAGCCGAGGCGCTCCAGCCGCGCGACGCTTTCGTCCGCCGGCAACTCCAGCCCGCCGAGCGCCGCCACGCGATGGAAGCGCAACGTCGCCGTGCGCCGCCATGCCGGTTCGCCGCCCGCCTCCGAGACCTCGGACGCCTCGCCGCCGCAGAGATCGAGGATCATCCTGGTCGCGGCGTCGAGGAAATCCGGCAGCAGATGCGGGTCCACGCCGCGCTCGAAGCGCGCGCGGGCGTCGGTGCGGATGTCGTGGCGGCGGCCGGACAGCGCGATCCGCACGGGGTCGAACAGGGCGCATTCGATGAAGCATTCGGTGGTGGCCTCGTCGCAGCCCGAATGCTCGCCGCCGATCACGCCGCCGAGCGCCTCCGGCCCCGCGGCATCGGCGATCACGCCGTCCTCCTCGGTCAGGGCGTAGGTCTTGCCGTTCAGCGCCGCCAGCTCCTCGCCAGGCCGCGCCATGCGCATGGCGAGCGTGTCGCCCTTCACCTTGGCCACATCGAACACATGCAGCGGGCGGCCGAGGTCGAAGGTGAAGAAGTTGGTGATGTCCACGAGCGCGGAGATCGGCCTGAGCCCGATGGCGGTCAGCCGCCGCTGCAGCCATTCGGGCGACGGCCCGTTCGTCACGCCCCGCACCGCGCGGCCGAGCACCCACAGGCAGGCGCGCGGGTCCTCGATGGTCCAGCGCAGCGGCGAGGGATAGGCTGCGGCGATGCCCGGCCGCACGAACGGCTTCAGCCGCCCGAGCCCCGCCGCCGCGAGATCGCGCGCGATGCCGCGCACCGAAAGCGCATCCCCGCGATTCGGCGTGACGCTGATCTCGATGATGGGGTCATCGAGCCCCGCCCAGCGGACATACGCCTCGCCGACCGGCGCATCCTCCGGCAGGTCCACGATGCCCGAATGGTCGTCGCCGAGCCCCATCTCGCGCGAGGAGAGCATCATCGCTTCCGACTTCACGCCGCGGATCTCGCCGGCCTTCAGCGTGATGCCGGTGCCCGGGATGTAGGCCCCGGGCAGCGCGGCGACGCCCACCATGCCGCTGCGCGCATTCGGCGCGCCGCACACCACCGACAGCAGCTTGCCGTCGCCGGTATCCACCTTCAGCGCGCGAAGGCGATCGGCATTCGGGTGCTGCACCGCCTCCACCACGCGTGCGATGCGGAAGCCGGACAGCGCGGCGCCGCGGTCCTCGATGCCTTCCACTTCCAGCCCGATGCGGTTCAGCGCATCGGCGATCGTGCGCGCATCCGCCTCCGTCTCCAGATGCTCGCGCAGCCAACGGACGGAAAACCTCATCACACGCCCCCGTGCAGGCTGGCCGGCGACAGCGGGTCGGCGCCGGTATGGGCGAGCCAGCGCACATCGCTCTCGTAGAACGGCCGCAGGTCCGGGATGCCGTGCTTCAGCATGGTGATGCGCTCGATGCCCATGCCGAAGGCGAAGCCCTGCCACTCCCGCGGGTCGATGCCGCAGTTGGCCAGCACCTTCGGGTGCACCATGCCGCTGCCCAAAATCTCAAGCCAGTCGCCGCCCTGGCCGAGTTCGCCCGTCTTCCGGTTCCAGCCGATGTCCACCTCCATCGAGGGCTCGGTGAACGGGAAGTAGGAGGAGCGGAATCGCACCGGCAGATCGCGGATGCCGAAGAAGGCGCGCAGGAAGTCGATCAGGCAGCCCTTCAGGTGCCCGAGCGTGATGTCGCGCCCGATCACCAGGCCTTCCACCTGGTGGAACATCGGGCTGTGCGTCGCGTCGTGGTCGGCGCGGAAGGTGCGGCCGGGCACGATGACGCGGATCGGCGGTTCCTTGGTCAGCATCGTGCGGATCTGCACCGGGCTCGTATGCGTGCGCAGCACCGGGCGGCGGCCGTCGGTCGCGGGCAGGTAGAAGGTGTCGTGGTCCTGCCGCGCGGGATGATGCTCCGGGATGTTGAGCGCCCCGAAATTGTGCCAGTCGCTCTCGATGTCCGGCCCTTCCGCGACGGTGAAGCCCATGGCGCCGAAGATCGCGGTGAGTTCCTCCATCGTGCGGCTGATCGGGTGGATCGCCCCGTCGGCGGCGGTGCCGGGGGCGCAGGGGCGCGGCGGCAGCGTGATGTCCATGCGCTCGGCGGCCAGCCGCGCGTCGAGCGCCGCGGCCTCCAGCGCCGCGCGGCGGGCCTCCAGCGCCGCCTCGATCGCCGTCTTCACCGCGTTCAGCGCGGCGCCGCGCTCGCGCCGCTGCTCGGCCGGCACGGCGCCGAGGCCCTTCAGCAGCGCCGAAAGCCGGCCGTTCTTGCCGAGTGCCGCGACCCGCACCGCCTCCAGCGCGCGCAGGTCTGAGGCGGCGGCGATGGCGGCTGCGGTCTCGGCTTCCAGGCTCCGGAGGTCGTCGGTCATGGCGTCCAGTCCAGGGCGGGTGACGCGCGAAGGGCCGCGGCCCGGCGTGCTGCCGGTCGCGGCCCTCTGCGAAGCGGGTGCGGCGGGGGCAGGCCCCGCCGGCGGCTCAGGCGGCGGCGGGCGCCGACGTCTTCGCCTTCTCGACCAGCGCCGCGAAGGCCGCGGGCTCGTCGAAGGCCAGGGCGGCCATCACCTTGCGGTCCAGCTCGATCCCGGCGGCCTTGATGCCGGCGATGAAGCGGGAATAGGTCAGCCCGTGTTCGCGCACCGCGGCGTTGATGCGCTGGATCCAGAGGCCCCGGAAGTCGCGCTTCTTGTTGCGGCGGTCGCGGTAGGCGTATTGCAGCGCCTTCTCGACGCGCTCGAGCGCGGGGCGGTAGGCGGTCGAGGACCGGCCGACATAGCCCTTCGCGAGCTTGAGAACCTTCTTGTGACGGGCGTGCTTGGTAACGCCGCGCTTCACGCGTGCCATGTCATGCCCTCCTCAGCGATCGAGCCCGTTGGGAAGCCACTGCTTCACCGTCTTCGCGTCCATGTCCGTCATCGTGTACATGCCGCGGTTCTGGCGCTTCATCTTCGGGCGCTTGCAGGCCAGCATGTGGCGCTTGAAGCCCGCGCCGGCCAGGACCTTGCCCGTCGCGGTGATCTTGAAGCGCTTCTTGGCGCTCGATTTCGTCTTCAGCTTGGACATTCGGCCCTCCTTCAGAGGTCGGGGTCGCCTCCCTCCTTGCGCCAGGCCCGAAGGCCCGGGCCGCACCATGCGGCGGGGACGCTTGGTCCCGGGCGGGCTGTCCAGGGCGCCGGCGCGGGAGGCGGGGGTATAGGCGGCGCGCGCGCCGGGCGCAAGCGCGGGGCTGGCGACCCGTCACAGGCGGCGGCGCCGTCCGGCCGCCGAGGCGGCAGACCACGCCGAACGCGGCAGGCCGGCAGCAGCGATGAGCTGGCGGGTCGGTTCCGCAGCCGGCGCTGCCGCGGCGGCTGCCCGGTGCTCGGATCGCGCAGCGGCGGACCGCGAAAGCCTCCGCCCCTGGCGGGGCCGAGTCCAGCGTGGTATCTACCCGACGATCAACGCGCCGTCATCGAACACGCATGGCTCTCCGCACCGCTTCGGCGACGGCCCCGGCCGTTGGCGCGACCCTTCCGCTCGCCGTGCCGCGGCGCGCCGATGCGCGCGGCGGCGCGACGCCCTTCCACCCGCCAGGCAGCGGGCGCACGCGGTGACGGTCGCCGTCGCCCAGGCGCAGGCCGCGCCGCTCTTCGTCACGGCTGGCGAGCGCTTCGCCGGCGCATTGGACTACTTCGACGCCTCTGCCGGCCTGCGCGGATGGGTGGTGGACAGCGAGCAGCCCGGCAAGCCGGTGGAGCTTGCGGTCACCTGCGCGGGCGTCCAGCTCGCGCGGTCGGTCGCGGTACTGGACCGGCCGGACATCGACCGGGTGCTGGGGCGGCTGACGCAGAGCGGCTTCCTGGTGGGATGGAGCCGCTTCGATACCCGCGCCCTGCTCCGCATGGCGGCGACGGACCCGCAGGCGCCGCTCGACATCATCATCGCGGAGTCCGGCCAGCCGCTGCAATCCGTCATCGCGCCGCCCACGGCCTCCGCGGTCCTCGCCGCGATCAAGGGATCGCCGGTCGGCGATCTGGCGCCCGAGTTCCGCGAGCTCAACGACTACATCGAGATCGAGAGATCCGGCCTGTTCGACGAGGCGTTCTACGCCCGTTCCACACCGGATCTGCCGGCGGGGATGCCCCTGCTGCTGCACTATCTCCGCAGGGGCGAGCCGGCGGGGCGCCGGCCGAATTTCTACTTCGACCCGGAGGGCTACGCCCGCGACGCCGGCCTGCCGGGGCCCGCCGGGGCGCTGCTGCACTTCCTGCGCGCCGGCGCGGCGACCGGCGTCGCGCCGAGCATCCATTTCGACGGCCCCTGGTACGAAAGCCGCTTCGGCGTGCCGCGCGGCGCGCGCGCGCTGGCGCATTACTTGGCGAACCGGCCGCGCAATCCGCCGAACCGCTGGTTCGATCCGGAGTTCCACAAGCCGGCGCCCGGCCAGCCCGGCGCGGCCGACCCGTATGAGCATTTCGCCACGGTCGGGGCCGCCCGCGGTGCCTTCCCCTCGGCCATCCTTTCCGAGGCCGCCGAGCGCGGCGCGCTGCCGCCGGATGCCGAGCGCTACCTCGCGCGGCTGCGCGGCAAGCCGCCCATGGCCGCAGAGAAGCCGGCCGCCAGGCCGGCGGTCCGGCTGCGCGGAGCGCCGCCGAAAGCGCCCGCCGTCGCCCCCGCGGTGCCGCAGCCCGTCGCCGGCACGCCGCCGACAGCGGCCGGCTGGGTCGCGACGGAGGCGCGGCTGCAGGCGCTCGACGCGGCAGGGCTCGCCGCGGTGATCGCCGCGGCGGAAGCCGACATGGCCCGCGAACCGCCCGCCAGCACCAACGCCGCGCTGACGCTCGCCATCGCGCGGGGCATCGCCGGGGACCGCGCTGGCGCCGCGCGGGCGGCGTCGGTGTTTCTCGGGGATCCGGCTCTCGACGACGCGGCGCTGGCCGAGGACGTGCTTCCGCAGCTGGGCAAGGCCAGCCACGGCTGGTTCGAAGGCGCGGCAGCCGAGGAGACCTTGGAGGTCTACCGCCTGCTGCACCAGCGCGGGCAGCGCGACTACCTGATCACCGTGCGGCTGCTGGAGCACAGCCTGCGCCGCGGCGACGCGGCGAGCGCCGCGCCCTTCGCCCATGAGCTGGAGACGCTGTTCGCCTCGAGGCTCGACGCCTGGGGCACCGCGGCGCTCAGCCGCTACCACCAGTCGCGCGGCGATCTGCGGCGCGCCGTCGCGCTGCTCACCGCCCTGCCGGTCAGGCCGGGCGGCAGCCTCGCCGCCGAGGCGCTCATCCTGCATCGCCTTGTCGAGTGCGACGAGGTGGCCGCCGCCGCCGCGCGCCTCGCCGCCGCGCCGCCGTCCGACGCGCCGGAGCTCTTCGCGGCCCGGCTTCGCGTCGCGGTCCGCCGCGGCGACGCCGCCGTGCTGGGCGACCTGGTGCCGAGGGCGACCCCCGCCAACACGCCCGACTGGCTGCTGGCCGAAGCGATGTTCCTGCTCAGCACCCCGGGCCTCATGCCGCTCGCCGAGGCGCAGCCGCTGCTCGCCCGGCTCGACGCGCTGATCGAGCAGCGCGTCCCGGGCAACCCCAGGCTGCTTCACCCGCGCATGCACTTCCTGCTGCAGTCGAAGCGGTAGGAGGAGCTCGCGCTGCTGTTCCAGCGGATCGAGGGCAGCGAGATCGCGGCCGAGCGCGAGACGCTGCTGCGCCGGCTCGAATACTTGTCACGCCGACAACGCGCAGGGCGCCGAGCGCATCTACCGGGAGCATTTCCAGAACACGCCCCTGAACAAGTGGGAGGGGCTGACGGTCCTTCGCCTGCTCAGCGAGCTGAAGCGCTGGGACGAGGCGGAGCGGGTTCTGCTGGCGCATGTGTCGCACGGCTTCGGCTTTGGGGCCGCGCAGCACCTTGCGATGCGCGTCGTGCGCAAGGCCGCGGCGCACGAGGCGGTGCTGGAGGCTGCGAAATCCTGCCCGCCCGCCGACCGGCAGCCCGATCTCGACCCGTTCCTCTCCCTGGTGCGGGAGGACCTGACGATCCTCGAGAGCGCGCGCGCCCTCACCACCTCCACCGGCCGCGCCGACTACCGCAGCAACTGGGTGCTGCCCGCCGGGCAGCTCGGCGCCGAGCGCGAGGAGCGGCACTGCCTGTTCCTCTGCGTCAACCAGAAGTACTTCCTGTCGCTGCTGACGTTCCTGTGCTCCTTCCTCGGCCAGGCGCCGCAGTCGCAGTGCAGGATCTTCGTGTTCCTCGACGACGACGTGCCGCGCCACTTGTACGGCACCATCGCCATGGTGGGGGCGCGGTTCGGCCGTTCGATCGAGCTGGTGCCGGAGCCGGACTTCGTGCCGCGCGAGGTCGAGCACCGCGAGGACTACGGCTTCTTCGCGGGCGGCGGCAGCCTGGCGCGCGCCGCCTATTTCCGCCTCTATGCCGCGCGCTGGCTGCTCCAGCGCCATTCCTTCGCCCGCGCCGTGTACATCGACACCGACACGGTCTGCCGCGGCGACCTGTCGCCGATGTTCGAGCTCGACCTGCACGGCAGGCTCGTCGCGGCGGCGACCGAGGACTACTCGCTCGACGTGATCGACGCGGCGACCCGCCACGGGCTCGACCCGCGCGAATACTTCAACTCCGGCGTGCTGGTGCTGCCGATGGACGACCCCGGCCTCAGCCCCGCGATCGAGGCAGCGATCCGGGTCGCCGAGCGCGAGCAGGAACGGCTGATGTTCCAGGACCAGTGCGCGCTGAACATCGCCTTCCGCGGCAAGGTCAGCCCGTTGCCGTCGCGCTTCAACTTCTTCCTGCGACCGCACCGCGAGCGCAACGGCTTCCTCGAGGACGGGCTGATCCTCCACTTCGTGGACAAGCCCAAGCCGTGGGACATCGTGTTCGACCGGACCTACCGGGAGGAGTGGCGCGTCTGGGCGCTGCTGCTCGGCTCGATCCTGCCGCAGAGCATCTATGTCGACATCTTCGCCGCCGCCAACCGCGACTGAGCGCGGCGGCCGCCGGCGCGCGGCCGAGCGCCGCGGCCGCGACGCGGAGGGGCTGGCGGCGGCGGCGCTGGAACGGGCGGGCTGGCGCATCCTCGGCCGCCGCGTCCGCACGCCGCTCGGCGAACTCGACCTGGTCGCGGAGCAGGGCGGCCTCGTCGCCTTTCTCGAGGTGAAGCGCCGCGCCACCGCCGCCGAGGCCGCCTTCGCCGTCGGCGAGCGGCAGCGCCGCCGCATCGTCGCCGCCGCCGAGGCCTGGCTCGCCGCCAACCCGGACGCCGCGCCGGAAGGCGTGCGCTTCGATGTGCTGCTGGTGGACGGCTCCGGCCGCGTCCGCCGCATCGCCGATGCCTTCCGCGCCGACTGAGCCTATGTCCTTCGCCCGCACCGCCACCGTCACCTTCCGCGGCGCCGCCGCGCAGCCGGTGGACGTGCAGGTGCAGATCGCCGCCGGCCTGCCCAACTTCACCATCGTCGGGCTGGCCAACAAGGCGATCAGCGAAAGCCGCGAGCGCGTGCGCGCCGCCCTCTCCACCATCGGCGTCGCGCTGCCGCCGAAGCGCGTGCTGGTGAACCTCGCACCCGCCGACGTGCTGAAGGACGGCCCGCATTTCGACCTGCCGATCGCCGCCGCCATCCTCCCGGCGCTGGGCATCGTGCCGGCCGACACGCTCGCCGGCTGCTGCGTGATGGGCGGCCTCGCGCTGGACGGGCAGGTCGTCGCCGTCCCCGGCATCCTGCCCGCGGCGCTGGCCGCCGCCGAGGCCGAGCGCACGCTGGTCTGCCCGGCCTCTCAGGGCGCGGAGGCCGCCTGGGCGGGGGCGTCGTCGGTCTGGCCCGTCGTCTCGCTCGGCGCCCTGGTCGCGCAGCTCCGCGGCGTCGAGACGGCGCCGCCGCCGCGCGCCCCGCCGCCCGAACCCGCGCCCGCGCTGCCCGACTTCGCCGACGTCACCGGCCAGCACGCGGCGCGTCGCGCCGCGGAGATCGCCGCCGTGGGCGGCCACAACCTCCTGTTCATCGGCCCGCCCGGCAGCGGCAAATCCATGATCGCCGAGCGCCTGCCCGGCCTGCTGCTGCCGCTGTCCCCGCGCGAGGCGCTGGAGGTGGCGGTGATCCGCAGCCTGAGCGGGCTGTTCGCCGATGGCCGAATCCCGCAGCACCGGCCGTTCCGCGCGCCGCACCACTCGGCGAGCATGGCCGCCCTCGTCGGCGGCGGCGCGCGGGTGCGGCCCGGCGAGATCTCGCTCGCGCATCACGGCGTGCTGTTCCTCGACGAGCTGCCGGAGTTCCCGCGCAACGCCCTCGAAGGGCTGCGCCAGCCGCTGGAGACGGGCGAGGTCGCGATCAGCCGCGCCGGCGAACACGTGACCTTTCCCGCCGCCTTCCAGCTCGTGGCCGCGATGAACCCGTGCCGCTGCGGGCTGCTCGGCGTCGCCGGCAAGGAATGCGGCCGCGCGCCCAGCTGCGGCGCGGAGTACCGGCAGAAGCTCTCCGGCCCGCTGCTCGACCGGATAGACATGGTGGTGGAGATGACGCCGGTGCCGTCGCGCGACCTGGTGCGCGGCGAACGCGGCGAGCCGACCGCGGCGATGGCCGCGCGCGTCGCCGCCGCCCATGCCTTCGGCCAGCGCCGCGGCCCCCTGCGCAACGCCGCCTTGCCCGCCGAGGCGCTGCGCGCCATGGCGACAGATGCCGCGATGGCCACCGTCGAGCGCGCGGGCGAACGCTTCGGCCTCTCGTCGCGCGCGCTGGTGAAGGTGCTGCGCGTCGCCCGCAGCATCGCCGACCTCGCCGGCCGCAACGCGATCGACCGCGCGGAGGTGGCCGAGGCGCTGAGCTACCGCGCGCGCCCCGCCTGAGGCTCAATACTCCACCTCATAGGTCAGCCCGAGCCGCCCGCCGCCTTCCGGCCCGCCGGTGCGGCCCTCGAGCCGCAGCCGCGGCAGCAGGTCGATCTGCACGCCGACGCGCGGCGGCCCGCCCTGCGCGCCCTGCGTCACGCCGACGAACACGCCGTCTGCGACATAGCGCCCGCCTTCCAGCGTCGCTTCCGCCTCTGTCTCGCCGCGCTGCTCGGAGCCGACCGCCAGCCGGTCCAGCGCCAGGGCGCGCCGGATGCGCCCGAGCAGCCCCTCGCCGCCGCCCGTCAGCCCCGCCGTGCCGGCCACCGCGGCGCCCAGCTGGGCGATCTGGAAGGGCGAAAGCTGCCCGAGCGGCCGGTCGAACAGCAGCCGCGCCAGGATCTCGTCCTGCGGCAGCTCCGGCACCGAGGAGAAGGCGATGTCCGGCGCCGCCGCCGGGCCGCTGACCGTCGCCGTCAGCGCCACGTCGCGCACGCGGCTCGTCGCCACGAAATCCAGCGTCGGCGACAGCGTGCCGTCGAAGCCGAGCGTCCCGCGGGTGACGTCGAGCCGCCGGTCGAGCAGCGACAGCGTGCCCCGCCGCAGCGCGAAGCCGCCGACCGGCTGCGGCGCGGCGATCGTCCCGCCGAGGTCGAGCCGCCCGCCGAGCTCGGCATCCACCCCCTGGCCGCGCACGAACACGGCGCGCGGCGCCTCGACCGTCACGGCGAGGTCCATCTCCGGCAGCGGCGCCTCCGGCGCGGCCCGCGTGGTGGTGGCGCCGGCCCCGCGCTCCTCGAGATTCGGAATGGTGCGCAGGCTCGGCGGCATGCGCTCCGGGATGGTGATCTCCAGCCGCCGCACCGTGACGGCACCGGCCAGCCGCGAGCGGCCGAGCGCCTCGCCCGTGAGGCGCAGATCGGCGTCGAAGGTGCCGCCGACGAGGTCCGACCGCAGCGGCCGCGCCCCGCGCGCCTCCACCGTCACATCGAGCGGCAGCCCGGCGCCGAGCCCGATCCGCCCGCGCGCGGACAGCCGCCCGTTGCCGGGCGTCGCGGCGGTCAGACGCTCGACCGTCACCGCCTCGCCGCCGCCGCGCAGCACCGCGGCGATGTCGGTCAGCGTCGCGCCCAGCGCCGCGTTCTCCCACCGGCCGCCGGACAGCCTCGCGCTGCCGGCGAGCGTCGGCGCCCCGATCCGCCCGCCCGCCGTCACGTCGAACTCGAGCCGTCCGGCGATGCGGTCCGCGCCGGCGGCGAGCAGCGGCCCGGCGAGCCGCGCGAGATCGCCCTGGCCGGTGAGCCGGAGGCTCAGCGGATCGGCCGCGCCGAAGCCGCGCGGCAGCGACAGCCGCCCCGCGAGGCGGCCGGCCGCGCCGAGCCCGGCCGCAATGTCGGCCTCGAGCCGCGCCAGCCCCGGCGCCCGCGCGGCGATGCGGAGCGTCCCGGGCGGCAGCCCGGCGGCGGCCTCGGCGCCGAGGCCGCTGCCGGAGAGCGTCACCGCCAGGTCCGGGGCGGCAACGGGGCCGGTCAGCCGCGCCTCGCCGGACAGGGTGCCGGCAAGGCCGAGGCCGGGCGCCAGCGCCTCTGCCAGGGCCGCCGGCAGGGCGGACAGCCTGGCGGTCAGCTCGGCCTCCTCCGGCCCCCAGCGGCCATCGAGGGTCAGCGCCCCGCCGCCGGCCGCGGCGAAGCGCAGCCCGGACAGCATCACCCCGCGCTCCGGCGACACCGCCACCGTCCCGGGCGCGGCGAGACGCAGCCCCGCCGCGGGGTGTCGCGCCTCCAGCCGGGAGAGGTCGAGCCGCAGCGCGCCATCGGCGAGCGCGGCGGCGGCCTCGGCGGCGAGCGTGACGCCGGCCGCCTCGCCGGACAGGCGCAGCGTCGCCTCGCCCTGCCGCGCCTCCGGGCGCAGCGTCGCCTCGGCCTCGACCCGTCCGCCGACCGGCGCGCCGGCGACCCGCCCGCCCTCCAGCCTTGCCGCGAGCGTCGCCTGCTGCGCCCCGTCCGCCGTCGGGGCCAGGGCGAGCCGCAGTTCCGCCGCGCCGGCCAGCGCCACCCCTGCCAGCGCGCCGAGCGGGGCGAGGTCGGCCGCGGTCACCGCCGCCTCGCCCTCGGCGCGCAGCGCCGCCGGATCGAGCAGCAGCCGCGCGGTCGCCTCCACCCCTGCCGCGCGGGCGGCGAAGCGGTGCAGCCGGAGGCGGCCGGCCTCCGCCGCGCCCGCGGTGTCCAGCGACAGCGGCAGCCCGTCGAGGGTCGCGGCCAGCCGCGCCGCGCCGCGCGGGGCCGAGAGCGGCGCGGCGATGTCGAGATCGAGCGAGGCCCGCTCCGCCACCCGTCCCGCCGCTTCGACCCGCTCCGCCCGCAGCGCGAGGCAGAGCGCCGGGTCGGCGAGCGGGCCGTCCAGCTCCGCCTCGGCCGACAAGCCGGCCCAGGACAGGCCCTCGGGCAGCAGGGCGGCGAAGGGGGTGGCGGCAGCGGCGGAGAGACGCAGCGACAGCCGCGCGGCGAGCGTGTCCAGCGCGATCTCGCCCGACGCCTCGGCCTCCGCCCCCGGGGCGGCGAGCGAGAGCCGCGACAGGGCGAGCGGCCCTTCCGGCGGCAGCGCGGCGTCGAGCCGCGCGCGCAGCGGCAGCGGCAGGCGGGGCAGGGGCGCGGCGGCGAGGTCGGCATCGAGCGCCGCCGTTGCGCCGCCACCGGGCGGCAGCCCGACCCGGCCGGACAGCCGGACCGCGAGGGCGGCAGCGGAGGGCGGGCCGGCGCCGTGCGGAACGCCGGGCAGGGCCGGGCCGATCCGCGCCTCGGCACCCAGCGCGAGGTCGGCCAGCGGGCCGGAGAGGGTCACGTCCAGCCGCGTCTCCCCTGCCGGCAGGCCGAGCAGCCCGGGGATGCGGTCGCCCGAAGGCTCCGCCAGCGCGAGCCGCAGCCGCACGCCGTCGCCGTCCAGGGCGGCGTCAAGATCGGCGCGGGCACCGTCGCCCGCCTCGACGGCGGCCAGGGCGAGAGCCAGCCGCCCCTCCGCCAGCCGCACCGCGCCCTGCAGCGAGAGATCGAGCGGCATCCCGGCGACCGGAGCGGCGATCCGCAGCCGGGCGATCTCCAGCCGCTCCAGCGCCGCCGGCAGCGGCAGCTCGGGCAGCGCAAGCTCCGGCGCGGCGCGCGGCCCGGCCGGTGCGGGCGGCGCCTCCGCGGCGGGCAGGCGCAGCAGCGTCACCTCCCGGGCGGCGAGCAGCGTCAGCCGCGCCTCGCCGCGCAGCAGCGCCGGCCAGTCCGGCTGCATGACGAGGCCGGCCAGGCGCAGCCACGGCCCCTCGGCATCCGCCAGCTCGGCGCGGGCGAGGACGATTCGCCCCGGGATCGCCCCATCCAGCCCGGCGAGCGTGAGGCCAGGCACCGCGGCTGCCGCCAGACGCTCGATCGCGGCGCGGCCGGGCGCGGAGTTGGCCGCGAGCAGCGCGGCCAGCGCCGCCGTCAGCGGCAGAGCGAGCAGCAGGCCGGGCAGGCGCCGCATCAGAACGCCTGCCCGAGGCCGATATAGACCCCGAAGGCCGGGTCGCCCGGCCGCCGGTTGAGCGGCACCGCGACATCGGCGCGCAGCGGCCCGATCGCCGTCAGGTAACGTATGCCGAGCCCGGCCCCGACACGCAGGCCCGACAGGTCCGGCCAGCGGCCTTCGCCGACCGCGCCCGCATCCACGAAGCCGACGACGCCGAGCGTCTCCGTCAGCCGCCGGCGCAGTTCGACGCTGCCTTCGAGCAGGCTCGCGCCGCCGAGCGGGCAGCCTGCCGAGTCGCGCGCGCCCAGGCCCTGGAACGGCAGGCCGCGCACCGAGCCGCCGCCGCCCGCATAGAACCGCGCATCCAGCGCCAGCCCGTCGCGGGTTTCGCCGAAGGTGGTGCCCGCCGCCGCCCGCAGCGCCAGCAACGTCGCCGCCGTGGCGTCGAGCGCGAGATAGGTGCTGCCGTCCAGCCGGAGCCGCGCGAAGCGCCCGTCGCCGTCGAGCGGCAGGGTCGGCAGCGCCGTCGCCGCGAGCCGCCAGCCGCGCGTCGGGTCGAGGGGGCTGTCGGTGCCGTCGTAGCGGATGGCGAGCGTCAGGTCGAAGCGCCGGACCGGCGCGACGTCGCCGTCGCGCCCGACCTCGCCGATCGTCAGCCCTGGACCGGCGCGCAGCGTCGTGCGCTCGTTCAGCCGGTGGTCGAACAGCGCCGACAGGATCAGGGCGTTGCGGTCGAACGCCTCCAGCCGCTCCCGCGCCGCCTGCACGCGCGCCTCCATGCGGATGTCCCGCTGCAGGACCTCGGGCGTGCGCAGCCTTGCTGCCAGCCGGTAGGTGCCGTCCGCGAAGCCGCCGGAGGCGCCGACGCGCGCGCCCTCCGCCTCGATGCGCAGCGCCTCGGCGCCGCCGAACAGGTTGCGGTGTTCCCAGTGGGCGGACAGCGTCGGGCCGAACACCGTCTCCCACCCCGCCGAGATGCCGAAGGCGCGCCTCGGCCGCTCGCGCAGCACGAAGGTCACGGGCAGGTTGCCGCCCGGGTCGAGGGCGCGGGCGGGCTCGGCGCGCACGCTGTCGAACAGCTGCAGCCCGAGCAGGGCGCGGCGGGCGGCTTCCAGCCGTTCGGGCGTGGCGGGGCGGCCGGTGATGCGGCGGCCGGCGATGCGGGCGAGCATGTCGGCGTCCACGCCCCCGGCCCCTTCGATCCGCGCCGGGCCGTAGGCGGCGGCGGGGCCAGGCGCGATGCGGAGCTCCACCTCCATCTCCCGCCGGTCATGGTCCACGATCACCCGCTGCCCGGCCAGCGCCGCCAGGGGATGCGCGGCGGCGCGGAGCCGGCGGAGGATCTCGTCGGAGGCGTCCAGCACCGGCCCGGCGCGGGCCGGGTCGCCCACCGCCACGCCGAAGGGCCTGGCGGTGGCGGCGGCGAGCGCCGGGGCGGCGCTGACGGGTTCGGCCAGCACGTCGAAGCGGGCGATGCGGTAGCGGGGCCCGGGCGTCAGGCGGAAGCGCACCTCCGCCGTGCCGCCCGCGGCTTCCAGGGCTTCGGCGAGGCCTGGGCTGTCGGGCGGGCGGCGGGAGATCTCGGCCGCCACCTCTCCGGCGTAGAAGCCTTCCGACCGCAGCGCGTCGAGCAGGCGGGGGATGTCGCTGCGCACCCGGGCGACCAGCCCGAAGCCGGTCGTCGGCGCGCGTTCCGCCAGCGCCAGGGTCTGCGACACCGCCGCGGCCAGCGCGTCGAGCGCCGCATCGCCGCTCGGCGCGATGGCGGCGCGGTAGGCAACCGCGGCGTCCGGCGCCTGCGCTGCCGCCGGCGGGCCCAACAACGCCGACAGGAGCAGCAGCGCCGGCAGGCGCCAGCGGCGACGGGGCGCGCGGGGGGTGGAGCAGGCGCCTGTCATCGCCGGACCATAACGGCGGGCGCCGCGCGGCGCATCCCGAGGCAGGAGGCTGGAGCAGATCACACATGGCTGGAAACAGCGGTGTGCGTGAAGATGCTCGCGAAAAACGCCCGCAGCGGTTCCCGCCCTTGTGGAAACCGCGCTAGGCCGCGCCGAGCAGCCGTGTGGCGTGCCCCATCTTCCGCCCCGGCCGCGCCTCCGCCTTGCCGTAGAGATGCACGCTCCAGGCCGGGTCGGCGAGCAGGCCGGGCACCCGCGCCATGCCCTCGGGGCCGATCAGGTTCTGCATCACCGCGGCGTGGTGGCGGCCGGGGTCGGGCAGCGGCAGGCCGGCGACGGCGCGGATATGCGCCTCGAACTGGCTGATCCGGCAGGCCTCTATGGTCCAGTGGAAGGAGTTGTGCGGCCGCGGCGCGATCTCGTTGCCGAGCAGCGAGCCGTCCGGCAGCAGGAAGAACTCGATCGCCGCGACGCCGACGAGGCCGAGCCCCTCGGCCACCGCCCGCGCATGGGCGCGCGCCGTCGCGGCCGAGGCGGGCGGGATCGGCGCGGGCGCCACGCTCTCGTCGAGGATGTGGTGCAGGTGGCGGTTCTGCGCGATGTCGTACACCACGGCCGCCCCGTCCTCGCCGCGCGCGACGAGCGCCGAGACCTCGGCGGCGAAGGCGACGAAGGCCTCCAGGATGAAGGGCGCGGGGGCCAGGCGGGCAAGCGCGTCGCGGGCCTCGGCCTCGCTCCGCACCACCGCCTGGCCGCGGCCGTCATAGCCGAGGCGGGTGGTCTTCAGCACGGCCGGCAGGCCGACGGCGGCGAGCGCGGCAGGGAGGTCGGCCGGGCCGGCGACCGCCGCGAAGGGCGCGACGGGGACGCCGGCGCGACGCAGGAAGGCCTTCTCGGCGAGGCGGTCCTGGCAGGTGGCGAGCACCCCGGCGCCCGGCCGGCAGGGGATTCGCGGGGCGAGGACCGAGAGCGCCTCGGCCGGCACGTTCTCGAACTCGAAGGTCACCACGTCCACGGCGGCGGCGAAGCGGGCCAGCGCCTCGGCGTCCGTATAGGCGGCGACGGTGCGGTCGGCGGCCACCTGCATCGCCGGCCCGTCCTCCTCGGGGGCGAGGACATGCGCCCGGTAGCCGAGGCGGGCCGCGGCCATCGCCGACATCCGCCCCAACTGCCCGCCGCCCAGGATGCCGATGCGCGCGCCGGGCGGCAGGCTCACGCCGGGCTCTCCGGCACGGCGGCGGTCTGCTCGGCGCGGAAGGCATCGAGCCGGGCGGCGAGCGCCGGGTCGGCCAGCGCCAGGATGGCGGCGGCGAGCAGCGCGGCGTTGACCGCCCCCGCCCTGCCGATGGCGAGCGTGCCGACCGGCACGCCGGCCGGCATCTGCACGATGGACAGCAGGCTGTCCTGGCCCCTCAGCGCATGGGACTCGACCGGCACGCCGAGCACCGGCAGCCGCGTGAGGGAGGCGACCATGCCCGGCAGATGCGCGGCCCCTCCGGCGCCGGCGATGATGACCTGCAGGCCCCGCGCCGCCGCACCCTTGGCATAGGCGAACAGACGCTCCGGCGTGCGGTGGGCGGACACCACGCGGGCCTCGTGCGGCACGACGAGGCGCTCCAGCGTCTCGGCGGCGTGGCGCATGGTCTCCCAGTCCGACCGGCTGCCCATGATGACGCCGACCCGCGGCGCGGGCGTCCCGCTCACGCCGTGATGTCCGGCAGGAGCTGGGATTCCGCCCAGGCGATCTCGTCCTTCAGGCGCAGCTTGCGCTTCTTCAGCCGTTGCAGCTGCAGCTGGTCTATCCCGGTGCCCTCGAGGCGGGCGATCACGGTGTCGAGGTCCCGGTGCTCGCTGCGCAGCTCATGCAGGCGTCGGAGCAGGGCGTCGCGGTCGGCGAGCATCGTCTGGCGTGTCGGCTCTTCGGAATGCGTAAGGCTCTGCCGTGCAACAGCTCTGTCATCAGGCTGGCGCCCGGCACTGCGGTCGCTTAGCATGGCAGAACGCGGATGTGCCAGCCATCCGGCCCGGGCATCCGCGCCTTCCGGGGGCGCCGGCCGTCCCGGTTCGGCCCCCCGGCCCGCAACGGGCGAAGGGAGCTCCGCATGAGCGCATCGGCACGGCTCGAATCCTTGAGGCAGCGCCACGCCAGCCTCGAGAAGCGCATCGCCGAGGAGGCCTCCCGGCCGGCCCGCGATGCAGAGGCGATCGCCCGGATGAAGCTCGAGAAGTTGAGGCTGAAGGAGGAGATGGAGCGGTTGCGGCCGAACTGACCGCGCCGCCGCCCGCTCAGGCCGCGTCTTCGGCCTGGCGGGCGGCCGGCGCGCCGCCGGCCGCGGAGATCGCCGCGTTCAGGTCCGACTGGCTGCACAGCCCGAGGATCACCGGGTCGCGCGGCTTGATGTTGGCGCTGTTCCAGTGGGTCTTGTCGCGGATCTTCTGGATGGTCTCCTTGGTCGTGCCGAGCAGCTTGGCGATCGCCAGGTCCGGCACCTCGGGATGGTTCCGCAGGATCCAGGCGATGCCGTCCGGCCGGTCATGCCGCTTCGCGACGGGCGTGTAGCGCGCGCCCTTGGCGCGGCTCTTGGGCGTCGGCAGGGCGGTCTGCAGAAGTTGCAGGCGGGCGGAGGGATCGGCCTCGCAGCGGGCGATCTCCTCCTGCGTCAACTGCCCGTTCTGCACCGGGTCGTAGCCGATGATGCCCTGCGCCACCTCCCCGTCGGCGATGGCCTGCACCTCCAGCGGGTGCATGCCGACGAACTCGGCGATCTGCTCGAAGGTGAGGGAGGTCTTCTCGATCAGCCACACGGCGGTGGCCTTCGGCATCAGGGGCTGGGGCATGGCATGTGGTCTCCGTCCGGCGGGGCGGGTCCGGCCCCGCCGCGGGTTGCGGCAGGGTATGGGGCGGCGGGTGCGGCGCGGTCAAGACGCCGATGCCGTCCGGCGGGGCCCGCAACGCAGAACGGGCGCCTTGCGGCGCCCGTCCCGTTTGGTTCCGTGGTGTCGCCTGCGCGGATCAGCGCAGGACGATCTCCACGCGGCGGTTCTGCGGCTCGCGCACGCCGTCGGCGGTCGGCACCAGCGGGCGGCTCTCGCCGAAGGCCTGGATGACGATCTCGTTGCGCGGCACGCCGAGGCGCACCAGTTCGGCCGCCACGTTGTTGGCGCGCCGCAGCGACAGGCCCTGGTTGTACTGCGGGCTGCCCGAGCGGTCCGCGTGGCCCGACACCTCGATCCGCGTGGACTGCACGCGGCGGCTGTTGGCGGCGGCGTCGGCGATGATCTGCCGCGCGCGGTCGGTCAGATTGTCGCGGTCCCAGTCGAAGAAGACGAGGAAGGTCCGCGCGGGCTCGGGCGCGGCCACGGGCGCCGGCGCCGGCTCCGCCCCGAAGGCGTAGCGGACGCCGAGGAACACCGAGTGGTTCTGCGGCGTCACGTTCGAGCGGTTGAACGGGGAGAAGTTGTTCGGGATGCTCTGCTCGAGCGTCGCCATGTAGCGGTACTCGGCGGTGATCGCGAGGCCAGGCACCTCGCCGATCGGGAAGGCCACGCCGGCGATCGCCTGGTAGGCGAAGCGCGCGTCGGAGCCGTTGGAGCGGAAGGAGCCGACGCCGGCATTCTCGTGCTCATGCCACATGTAGCCGGCGCCGACGCCGACATAGGGCACGATCCCGGCCAGCAGCCCGTGGAAGTCGTAGAAGGCGTTGCCCATCACGCCGTAGGAGCGCGCCGAGCCGCGGCCCGCGGTGCGCGCCACCTGGTCCACGTCGTTCTGGCGGTACGAACCCTCGATCTCGGCGCGGATGCCGTTGCCGAAGCCCCAGCCGAGCGAGATCACGCCGCCATAGCCCATGTCGAACGAGACGGTTGTGCCGCCCGTTCCCGAGAAGGTCTGGTCCTGCAGCCAGTTCAGCCCGGCGCCGGCGCCGACATAGAAGCCCTCGACGGGCTGCGCCTGCGCCGCCATCGGCAGCGCCAGCACCGTCGCGGCGATGAGCGTCTTCTTGAAATTCATCTCTCTCTCCATGTCCAGCGGGTGTGCCGAGCCCGGCCACCCCGGATGACGAGCGCATAGAACGCCAAAGGCGCCGGTTCGCCAAGGCCTCGTTGCGGCCATCCCGCAGACCGGCGCCGACTGTTGCCAGCAGGCCACAGACCTTCGTCAGAAACGCAACGCCGATCAGCGCCGCCCCGGTGCGTGCCTCCGGTTCCGGCCGGCCGCGCGCCGGCCTATATGTCCCGGCGATGATCCGCTTCCGCAAAATGCACGGCCTCGGCAACGACTTCGTCGTGCTGGACGAGCGCGCGGCCCCCCTCGGCCTGACGCCGGAGGCCGCCCGCTTCCTTGCCGACCGCCGCCGCGGCATCGGCGCCGACCAGGTCATCAGCCTGGAACCCGCGCCGGGCGCCGACGTGTTCATGCGAATCCGCAACCCGGACGGCTCCGAGGCGGGGGCCTGCGGCAACGCCACACGCTGCGTCGCCTCCCTCGTCGCCGCCGAATCGGGGCGCGACTCGGTCACCGTCCGCACCATCTCCGGCGACCTGCCGGTGCGCCGCGCGCCGGGCGGGCTGTGGACGGCCGACATGGGGCCGCCGCGGCTCGGCTGGCGCGACGTGCCGCTGGCCTTCGCGACGGACACCCTGCACCTGCCGCTGGCCCGCGGCCCGGTCGCGGACCCGGCGGCCTGCTCGATGGGCAACCCGCATGCGACCTTCTTCGTGGCCGGGCTGGACGGGCTGGACGTTGCATCCCTCGGCCCGTCGCTGGAGCGCGACCCGATCTTCCCCGAGCGTGCCAATATCGGTTTCGCGCAGGTGCTCTCGCCCGGCCACCTGCGGCTGATCATGTGGGAACGCGGCGCGGGGATGACGCTGGCTTGCGGCTCGGGCGCCTGCGCCGCAGCGGTCAACGCGGCGCGGCGCGGCCTGACGGGGCGCCGCGTGCGCGTCTCCCTGCCGGGCGGCGACCTCGACATCCTCTGGCGCGAGGACGGCCATGTCGAGATGACGGGCCCGGTCGCCAGCGTCTTCACCGGCGAAATCGAACTGCCCGGGGCCGCCGCATGACCGCGCCGCGCCTCCTCACCTTCGGCTGCCGGCTCAACACCTATGAATCGGCAGCGATGCGCGAGCTTGCCGCGGCCGCCGGCGCAGGCGAGGAGACCATCATCGTCAACACCTGCGCCGTGACGGCCGAGGCCGAACGCCAGGCGCGCCAGGCCATCCGCCGCGCCGCGCGGGAGAATCCGGGCGCGAAGATCATCGTCACCGGCTGCGCCGCGCAGATCGCCCCCGAGGCCTGGGGCGCGCTGCCGGGGGTGGCGCGGGTGATCGGCAACGCCGACAAGCTGAAGCCCGAGGTCTGGGCCGACGCGGCCCCGCGCCCGGTGTCGGACATAATGGCGGCGCGGGAGACGGCGGCGCATCTCGTCACCGACTTCGACGGCCGGGCGCGCGCCTTCGTGCAGGTGCAGCAGGGGTGCGACCACCGCTGCACCTTCTGCATCATTCCCTACGGCCGGGGCCCGTCGCGCAGCGTGCCGGTCGGCGCGGTCGTGGAGCAGGTGCGGGCCCTGGTCGCCGCCGGCTACAAGGAGGTGGTGCTGACCGGGGTGGACATCACCGCCTATGGTCCGGACCTGCCGGGCAAGCCGAGCCTCGGGCAGATGGTCCGGCGGCTGCTGGCGCTGGTGCCCGAACTGCCGCGGCTGCGCCTCTCCTCGCTCGACCCGGTGGAGATGGACGACGAGCTGTGGCGGCTGATCGCCGAGGAGCCCCGGCTGCTTCCGCACCTGCACCTGTCCGTGCAGCACGGCCATGACCTGATCCTCAAGCGCATGAAGCGCCGCCACCTGCGCGCCGACGTGCTGGCGGCGGCGCGCCGCGCGCGGAGCCTCCGCCCCGACATCGCCCTCGGCGCCGATCTGATCGCCGGCTTCCCGACCGAGACCGAGGAACATGTCCAGGCGACGCTCGGCCTGATCGCGGAGGCGCGGCTGTCCTTCCTGCATGTCTTCCCGTTCTCCGCCCGGCCCGGCGTGCCGGCGGCGCGCATGCCGCAGCTGCCGATGGAGCTGCGGCGCGAGCGCGCGGCGCGCTTCCGCGCGGCAGGCGAGGCGGAGGCGGCGCGGCTGTTCGCGTCGCGCATCGGCGCGACGGAGGAGGTGCTGATGGAGACCGCGACGCGCGGCCACACCGCGCAATTCGCGCCGTTCCGGCTGCGGCAGGGCGAGGCGGCGCCTGGCGCGCTGCTGCGCGTCGTGCCGGATGCGTTCGACCGGGACGGGCTGTCCGCCGCTCTCACCCTGCGCGAGGCGGCCTGAGCGATGGCGCTGAAGGATCTCTGGGGCCGCATCGCCGGGAAGAAGGATGTCGGCATGCCCGACCCGGCTCCGTCCGGCGCACCCGCGCTGGACGCCGGGCAGGAGCCGGACCCCGCCGCCAGGATGCCCGCAGCGGCGGCGGAGCGGGTCGGCTTCCTCGGGCGTCTGCGCGCGGGGCTGTCGCGCTCGGCGGCGAAGCTGTCCGAGAATCTCGGCGCGCTGTTCACCAGGCGCAAGCTGGATGATGCGGCGCTCGAGGAACTCGAGGAGACGCTGATCGCGGCGGACCTCGGCCTCGCCGCATCCCGCCGCATCGTCGAGCGCTTCCGCAAGACGCGCTTCGGGCGGGACGTGACCGAGGCGGAGATCCGCGAGGCGCTGGCCGAGGAGATCGCCGCTATCCTCGCCCCCGTCGCGAAGCCGCTGGTCCCGGACCCGGCGCGCGCGCCCTTCACGCTGCTGATGGTCGGCGTCAACGGCACCGGCAAGACGACGACGATCGGCAAGCTCGGGGCGCAATGGACGGCCGAGGGCCACCGCGTCGCCTTCGCCGCCGGCGACACCTTCCGCGCCGCCGCCGTCGAGCAGCTGCAGGTGTGGGGGCAGCGCACCGGCTGCCCTGTCCACGCGCCGGAGAAGGACGGGGCGGACGCGGCCGGCCTCGCCTTCGATGCGCTGCGCGCCGCGAAGCAGGACGGCACCGGCATCCTGCTGATCGACACCGCCGGGCGGCTGCACAACAAGAGCGCGCTGATGGAGGAGCTGCGGAAGATCCTCCGCGTCCTCCGCCGCGTGGACGAGAGCGCGCCGCATGCCGTGGTGCTGACGCTGGACGCCACCACCGGGCAGAACGCCATCCAGCAGGTGAAGGTGTTCCGCGCGATGGTGGAGGTCTCGGGCCTCGTCGTCACCAAGCTGGACGGCAGCGCCAAGGGCGGCGTGGTGGTGGCGCTGGCCGAGGAGTTCGGGCTGCCGGTGCATGCCGTCGGCGTCGGCGAGAAGGCCGAGGACCTGCGCCCCTTCGATCCGCGGGAGTTCGCGCGGTCTCTCGTGGGGTTGGACGCATGAGCGAGGTGTCGCGCTGGCCCGCGCCGGAGCTCGCCGACCTGCCCGAGGACATCCGCGCGCGCATCCTGGCGGTGCAGGCGAAGGCCGGCTTCGTGCCCAACATCTTCCTGCTCCTGGCACGCCGGCCGGAGGAGTTCCGCGCCTTCCTCGCCTACCACGACGCGCTGATGGAGAAACCGGGCGGGCTGACGAAGGCGGAGCGGGAGATGATCGTCGTCGCGACATCCGCGCTGAACCGCTGTCTCTACTGCGTCGTCGCGCATGGCGCGATCCTGCGCATCCGCGCGAAGGACCCACTGGTGGCGGACCGGGTCGCCACCAACTGGCGCAAGGCGGACCTCTCCCCGCGCCACGCCGCGATGCTGGAGTTCGCGGTGAAGGTGAGCCGCGCGGCGGAGGAGGTGTGCGAAGCGGACTACGCCGCGCTGGCGGCCGCCGGCTTCAGCGACGACGACGCCTGGGACATAGTCGCCATCGCCGCCTTCTTCGCGATGTCCAATCGCCTCGCCAACGCCTTCGCGCTGCGGCCGAACGAAGCCTTCTTCTCCATGGGGCGCTGACCATGGCTGCCTGGGCCGATCTTGCCGCGCCGGAACTGCGCGACCTTGCGCGCGCAGATGCCGTGGTGCTCTGCCCCGTTGCCTCGCTCGAACAGCACGGGCCGCATCTGCCGACATGGACCGACAGCCTGATCGGCGATGCCGTGTGCCGCGCGGCGTCGGATCGTGCGGCCACGCCTGCTGTCGCGCTGCCGCCGGTCTGGACCGGGCTGTCGGAGCATCATTTCCCGTTCGGCGGCACGATCAGCCTCGACAGTTCCGCCCTCTTCGCGGTGCTGCGCGGCATCGCGCGCTCGCTCCTCGCCTGCGGCTTCCGCCGCCTGTTCCTGGTCAACACCCACGGCGGCAACACGGACGCCGTGGCGCTCGCGGCGCGAGACCTGGCTTTCGAGTTCGGCATGCCGATCCTCGCCGCCTCGCCCTGGAAGATCGCCGCCGCCGCCGTCGCACAGATCCTCACCGCGCAATCCGGCGTGCAGCACGCCTGCGAGGCGGAGACCTCGCTGCTGCTGCACCTCGCACCCCACCTCGTCCATGCCGACCGCATCGCGGGCAGCCTGTCGGAGGGCGGCATTGCGGCCGGCGAGGTGTTCGCCCGCGCGCTCTCCTTCGCGGAACGCGCGCCGGGGACGGGCGTGCGCGGCGACCCGCGCGCCGCGACGGCGGCGAAGGGGGCGGCGATCCTGGAGGCGCTGGCCGCCGGCGTGGCGCGCGCGGTGGACGACGCCTCGCTGTGGCGGCAGCCCGATGCGGTGTGGCGCGGGGGGCGGGGCCTCGATCCGCTATAGCCAGCCCACGCCGCGGTCGCGCTGGCCGCGCGCCGCCAGCAGGAATACGAACAGACCGGTGGCGGCGACGCCGACCAGCATCGTCGAATAGGCCGCCGCCATCCCGATGTCGCCGGTGGCGGCCTGCTGGTAGGCCGCGATCGGCAGCGTGCGCGTCGGGCCGGTGTAGAGCACGATCGAGGCCGAAAGCTCCGAGAACACCTCGACCCACGCGATGGCGGCGCCGGCCACGATGCCCGGCTGCATCAGCGGCAGCACGATGCGCCGGAACCCCGACAGCGGCGGGCGGCCGAGCGACAGGGACGCATCCTCGAGCCCGCGGTCTATCTGATAGACGACCGAGGCGCAGGAGCGCGTCATGTAGGGCAGGCGGCGGATGAAATAGACCGTGGCGATGATGGTGAAGGTGCCCGTCAGCAGCAGCGGCGGCTCGTTGAACACCGTGGCGTAGCCGATGCCGAGCACGGTGCCCGGCACGACGAAGGGCACCATGATGAGCAGGTCGAGCGCCCGCGGCAGCAGCCCCGAGCGGCGGCTGATGTAATAGCCCACGCCGGCGCCGACGACGATGATGAGCGCGAGCGCGACGCCCGCCAGCATCAGGCTGTTCCACAGCGCATTGCCCATCGCGCCGATGGCGTTGTGGTAGTTGGCCAGCGTGAAGGCCGGCTGGAACACGACGCCACGCACCTCGAGGAAGGAGGAGACGACGACGACGATGGTCGGCATGTTCGCCGTCAGCACCAGCGCCGCCACACCCGCCGTCATGGCCCAGCCCCTGGCGCCGGCGAGGCGGCGCAACTCGCCCCCGCCGCCCGCATCGGAGGCGACCGACCGCCGCCCCGAGAGGAAGCGCACGCCGAGCACAAGGGCGAAGGCGATCGCCAGCAGGATCATGCAGGTGGTGGCGGCCATGCCGGGCTCGGCGCCGATCTCGGAGAGGTAGAGCGAGAAGGCGAGGGTGGCGAGAACGGGGAAACGCTCGCCCTCGCCGAGAATCGCCGGCGTGCCGAAATCCGAGATGACGCCAAGGAACACGAGCAGCGCCGCCGTCAGCAGCGCCGGCAGAACGAGCGGCAGCGTCACCGTCAGCGTGACGCCGACGCGCCCTCGGCCGAGGCTGTAGGCCACCTCCTCCAGGCTGCGGTTCACGCGCGCCAGCCCGCCGCGCACCACCAGGAACACGAGCGGATAGAGCCCGAAGGCGGACGCGACCGAGATGCCGAGCGTGCCGTAGATCGGCGGCAGCTCGATGCCGAAGCCGCGCGCGAACTCGGCAACCCAGCCAGAGCGGCCGAACATCAGGATCCACGCATAGGCGCCGACGAAGGGCGGCGAATGCATGGAGAGCAGGATCGCCACCTCGATCGCGCCGCGGCCCGGGAAGTCGAAGCGCGCATAGGCCAACGCCAGCGGCACGCCGATGCACAGCGCGATCAGCGTGCCGAGCGCGCCGACCGTCAGGCTGTTGACCAGCGCGCGGCGGAAATAGGAGGAGCCGAAGAACTCGGCGTAGTTGTCGAGGCCGAAGCGCCCGCTCTCCTGCCCGATGAAGGACTGCGTCGCGAGCTCGCCGAGCGGCCAGGCGACGAACACCAGCATCACCGCGAAGGCGACGGCGCCGAGCCAGGGCCACGGATCGAGCCGGCCGAGCAGCCCCGGCCGCGGCAGGGCGAGCGCACCGCTCACAGCAGCCGCGCGCCGTCCGCGCCGAACACGCGCGCGCGGGACGGGTCGAAGGCGAAGCGCGCGACGCTGCCTTCTGCGGGCAGCCGGTCATGGCTCGGCAGGTCGGCGTGCAGTTCCGCGCCCCCCTGCTCGGCGACCAGCCGCACGCGCGTGCGGTGGCCGAGATAGGACGCCATGGCGACGCGCGCCGAAAGGCAATGCTCCGGCGGGTCGGCCTCCGTCGCCAGGCGCAGGTCTTCCCAGCGCAGCGCGAGCCGCGCGGCCTGCGGCGCGCCGCCGCAGGCGATCCGCGGCCCTGCCGCGAGGGCAAGCACGCCTTCCGCCACCGCGCCGTCGAGCCAGGTGCAGCCGCCGATGAAGTCGGCGACGAAGGCGTGCGCCGGCTGCTCGTAGATCTCGCGCGGGCTGCCCACCTGCAGGATGCGCCCCTTCTCCATCACCGCAATGCGGTCGGAGATCGCCAGCGCCTCCTCCTGGTCATGCGTGACATAGACGGTGGTGATGCCGAGTTCGCGCTGCATGAGGCGGATCTCCTGCCGCATCTCGATGCGCAGCTTGGCGTCGAGGTTGGACAGAGGCTCGTCCATCAGCAGCAGTTCGGGCTCGATCACCATGGCGCGGGCGAGACCGACGCGCTGCTTCTGCCCGCCGGACAGCGCGTCGGGGAAACGATCTGCGAGGCCCGAGAGCCGCACGCGCTCGAGCGCCGACGCCACCCGCCGCGCGATCTCGGCCGAGCCGACGGCGCGCGCGCGCAGGCCGTAGGCCACATTGTCCGCCACCGACAGATGCGGAAACACGGCGTAGTTCTGGAACACCATGCCGAGGTTTCGCGCGTTCACCGGCACGCCGGTCAGCGGCCGCCCGCCGACGCTCACGCTGCCCGACTCAGGATCGAGGAAGCCGGCGATGACCCGCAGAAGCGTCGTCTTGCCGCAGCCGGACGGGCCGAGCAGCGTCAACACCTCCCCGCGCGATGCGGAGAGGGTGACGCCGTCGAGCGCCGTGAAGGCGCCGAAGCGCTTGACGACGCGCTCGATCGCGAGATGGTCGGGCCCTTCGCCCCTCACCGACGCACGAGGCGGTTGTAGCGCGCGAGATAGTCGCGCTGCCGCGCCACCGACCACTCGTTCGGAACGTTGTTGATCGGCAGCGCCGAGGCGGCGGGCATGCCGGCCGGGGCATCCACGTCGGTGCGGATCGGGCGGCGGCCGAAGCGCTCGACGATCAGCCGCTGCGCCTCGGCCGAGACGATGAAGTCGAGCAGCGCGCGCGCCCCCTCCGGGTTCGGCCCGCCGGCCACCAGCGCCATCGCGTCGGCGGCGAGCGTGATGCCCTCGCGCGGGTAGACGATGCGCGCCGGCGAGCCGCCGACGATGAAGCGCTCGGCGGAATCCTCGAGCGTCAGGCCGATCGCGTATTCCCCCTGCGCGACCCCGCGCGGCACCGCGCCGGAGGAGCCGGTGATGACGAAGTTCGGCAGCATCGCCTCGAACAGGCGCCAGCCCTCCTCCTCGCCGAAATTGTGGATGATTTGCATCATCTGCTGCAGCGCCGAGCCCGAACGGTCGGCGCCGGCGAAGGCGATGCGGCCGCGCCACTTCGCATCCGCCAGCTCGCGCCAGGTGGTCGGCACCTCGGCCTCGGGCACGAGGCGGGTGTTCACCATCAGCACGGTCGCGATGGTGACGGAGAACGGGATCCAGGTCCGGCTCACCTTCAGCACCGGCAGGATCATCCCGTCCTCGCGCGGGGTGTAGGCGGTGAACGCCTGCGGGTTGGCGTCGATCGCGTCGCCGCCGATCGAGATGACGCAATCGGCGAGCGGGCGGGCGCGCTCGGCGATGATGCGGCGCACGAGTTCGCCCGAACCGGCGGCGACCTGCGACACCTCGATCCCCGTCCGCTCGCGGAACGGGGCGGCGAGCGCCGTCGTCGCGTCGGCGAAGGCGGTGTAGGCCACCACCTGCCGCGCCTGGGCGCGCGCGGCCGCGAAGGGAAGGGCGGCGAGGCCGCCGGCGAGCATCAGGGCATCACGGCGCTTCATCGGGGGGATCCTCGGTGCTGGATGACGACGCGAGGGGGCATAGCCGAGCAGCGCCGCATGATCCACGACAGAATCATGACAGCCTTCGCCGGGCGAGCGCGGCGTCGAGCGTGTTCTCGAGCAGGCAGGCGATGGTCATCGGCCCGACCCCGCCCGGAACCGGCGTGATGGCCGCGGCGCGCGCCGCCGCTTCGGCGAAGGCCACATCGCCGACCAGCCGGCCGTCGGCCAGGCGATTGATGCCGACGTCCACGACCACCGCGCCTTCGCTCAGCCAGTCCCCGCGCACCAGCTCGGCCCGCCCGGCGGCGGCGACGAGCACCTCGGCGCGGCGGCACTCGGCCGGCAGGTCGCGGGTGCGGGAATGCAGCACCGTCACCGTCGCGTCCGCGCCGATCAGCAGCTGCGCGAGCGGCCGGCCCACGATGCTGGAGCGGCCGATGACCTTCACCCGCGCCCCGGGCAGCGCCACCCCGGCCTCGGCCAGCAGGTGCATCACGCCGCGCGGCGTGCAGGGAACAAGCCGCGGGCGGCCGGTGGCCAGCAGCCCGGCATTGACCGGATGGAAGCCGTCCACGTCCTTCGCCGGGTCGATCGCGTCCAACACCGCCTCCGCGCGGATCTGCGGCGGCAGGGGAAGCTGCACCAGGATGCCGTCCACCGCGGGGTCGGCGTTCAGCCGCGCGATCTCGGCCAGCAGCGCCGCTTCCGTGGCGTCGGCCGGCAGCAGGATGGTGGCGCTGTCGAAGCCGGCCTCGGCGGCGGCGCGGTCCTTGTTGCGGACATAGACGACCGAGGCGGGATCCTCACCAACCCGGATGAAGCGGAGGCCGGGCACGATACCGGCCGCCCGCGCCCGCTCCGCCACCCGGGCGCGCAGCCGGGCGGCGAGCGCCTTGCCGTCGAGGATCCGCGCGGTCATGTCGAGATCTCTGCCAGGCGGGCCGACAGGGCGCGGGCGTCGCCCGCGATCGCGAAGGTCTTGTGGCGCGCCGTGGCGCCGCGCAGCAGCGTCACCGCAGAGGGCGCGCAGGCCAGCAGTTTCGCCAGCGCCCGCCGCACCGCCTCGTTCGCCGCGCCATCGGCCGGTGCTTCGGGCACGAACACATGCAGCGCCGCGTCTTCCCGCCCGGCGCGCGGTGCCGCCACCGCAGTGCGGCGGGCGCGCGGGGTGACCCTTACCTGCAACTCGATGCCGCCCTCCGTCTCGCGCCAGGGGGCGCGCATCAGAAATAGACCCCGGCCCGGATCATGTAGGTCTGGAACGCGCGCAGCAGCAGCCCGGCGGCGGTGATGGCGATCAGCAGCACCACCGGGGAGAGATCGATGCCGCCGAAATTGGGCAGCCGTTGGCGGATCGGCCGCAGCGCCGGCTCGGTGACGCGGTGCAGGAAATCGCCCACTGTCCAGACGAAGCGGTTGCGGGTGTCGAGCACCTGGAAGGACACCAGCAGGTTCATGACCACGGCCAAAATCACCGCCCACCAGAACAGGTCGAGCAGGGCGAACAGGACGTAGAACAGGGCGTCGAGCAGCATGCGTCGGAAGTGTCCCGGGCTGGCGTTGCGCGGCGGACACTACCGGTTTTCCGGCGGTCAGGGAACGGCGGCGGGGGTGCTTGACGAGGGACAGGCGCGAGGCGATAAGGCGCGCCTCCCTCCGGTCGGGGCTGTAGCTCAGTTGGGAGAGCGCGTCGTTCGCAATGACGAGGTCAGGGGTTCGATTCCCCTCAGCTCCACCACCCCGCCCCATCACACAGGCGTTCCGCGCAGGCGCCGCTCCTCGCCCGGCTGCCGGATGGCGGGCCGCCGGCCCGCGCGGACCAAGACGCTCAGAGCGCCCCGGCCAGGCGCAGCAGCCAGACCCCGCCGGCCATCGCCCACAGCGCCGCGGCAAGCCACAGCACGCGCTCGGCATGCCAGAGGAGGCGTGCGCGCAGCAGCGCGCCCACACGGCGCTGCCGCCGCTCCGGCGCCAGGTTCCGCAGGGCCTCCGCCTTCGCGCTCGGCTCGGCCGAGAGCAGCGCCCAGAACTCGGTCCGCCGCACGTCCCGCCGCGGCGCCGAGACGCCCCACAGCAGCAGCACGAGCCAGAGGCCGGTGACCAGGATCGCCGCCGCCCGCAGCGCCAGCAGCGCGTCGTAGGACAGCGCCAGCAGGACGAGGCAGACGGCGAAGGCGAAGAAGCCGATCGCGCGGCGGATCGGACGGTCGGCCAGCTCCTCGAGCATCCCCGTCCGCGCGGCCGCTACAGCCGCGCCGCCAGCCAGGCGAGCCCCGGCAGGCTCAGCAGCAGCGCCGCGCCGAACCAGACGCCGTTCGCCGCCACGGGCGACAGGCGCAGCAGCCGCTCGGCGATCGCCGCCGGAAGGGCGGAGAGCAGCAGCGTGCCGGTCGAGACGATCAGCGCCGCGCCGTAGAACACGATCTCGCGCGTCGCCGGCAGCAGTTCCGGCAGCCACACCGGATGCAGCAGCCACACCACGCCGAGCATCGGGCTGAACATGCCGTTCACGAGGCAGACGGCGACGGTGGCGACGAACAGGCCCTGCGGCGTCATGGCGCCGGCCCCTGCAGCGTGGGCGCGAGCCCGGCGCTGATCATGAACAGGCCGAACACCATGCGCAGCGCGAACAGCCAGAAGGCCGCGACCAGCGGCAGCATCGCCGGCAGCACATAGCTCGGCACGGCGAAGCGCGCGGCGGCGACCGCCCAGCCGGTCAGCAGCCGGAAACCGCGCCAGATGTAGTTCGGATGATCGGGCGGGAAGAAGAACTGCATGGCGAAGCGCGCGAGGCAGCCCCACGCCGTCAGCGCCAGGATGTAGGTGACGGCCCAGAAGGGCAGGTGGGCGGCGATGAAGCCTTGGCTCATGCGTCCGTCTCTTACGCGGAAGGCGGCCGCGTCGCCACGGCCGCCTCCCGGTCTGCACGCTGCGGCGGGCGGCCCGTGCGCGGGGCCGCCCGCCCGATGGTCACTCCACCGCCTCGCGGCGGTCGGCCAGCCGCACGCCGCCGCGCGGGATGCGGATGCTCTCGACGAAGTCCTGCATCGCCTGAGAGGGCGCCTTGGTGACCTGGCTGACCACGTAGATGGTGAGGAACGCGAGCGGCACGCCGAAGATGCCGCCCGAGATGTTGTTGATGCCCCACAGCCGCGCCGTGACGCGCCCGCGCAGCACCACCGTGTCGGTCGGCATCCCGGGGATCAGCCCGCCGAGCCAGGCGAGCGCCCCGTCGCGCACGGCATCCGCATTCGCCAGCAGCGCGGCGGCGGCGGCCTTCGCCGCATCCGTCGAGCCCGCCAGCGCCTGCACCTGCCGCGCGGCGGCGAGGATCTGGTCCTTCGCGCCGAACAGCTGCACGAAGGAGAAGCCCGCGAACTCCGACCACAGCAGGTAGCCGAAGGTGACGACGTAGCCGACGACCATGCCGGACACCGCGGCCACGTTGGTCGTCCGCTTGTACCAGACGCCCATGACCAGCGCCGCGAACAGGCCTGCCGCGGCGATGGAGAACGCCCAGGCGACGAGGAACAGGATGTCCGCGCCGATGCTGCCGGCGGTGTAGGCGGCGATGATCGCGACCGCGATGAGCAGCGTCCGCGCGATGATCAGCCGGCGCTTGGTCGGCGCCTTGGGGTCGATCATCTTGTAGTACACGTCGTGCGACAGCGCGTTGGCGAGCGCGAGCAGCAGCCCGTCCGCGGTGGACAGTGCCGCGGCGAGGCCGCCCGCCGCGACGAGGCCCGCGATCACGTAGGGCAGGCCCGCGATTTCCGGCGTGGCGAGCACGACCACGTCCGGATGGATGGCTAACTCCGCCAGCTGCACGATGCCGTCGCCGTTGCGGTCCGTGATGTTGATCCACGGCACGCCATAGGGCGACATCAGCCGCCAGTTCTCCACCCAGGCCGGCAGGTCGGCGATGCGCGCGCCGATGACGTTCTGGTAGATCTCGAGCTTGGCGAAGGCCGCGTAGGCCGGCGCCGTGAAATACAGCAGGAAGATGAAGAACAGCGACCACGCGACGGAGACGCGGGCCTCGCGCACCGACGGCGTGGTGAAGTAGCGCATCAGGATGTGCGGCAGCGCCGCGGTGCCGACCATCAGGCAGAAGATCAGCGCGAAGAAGTTGATCGCCGCCGGCATCGAGAAGGCGCCGGCCGGCGTCACGAAGGGCGCGGTGTGCGCCAGCACCGTCTGGCCGGCCGCGCGGAAGCCGCCCTCCAGTTCGGTGATGCGCTCGAGCGCGAAGCCGTACATCAGCTGCGGGATCGGCACGCCAGTCACCTGCACGCTCATCAGGATGGCGGGCAGCAGGTAGGCGATGATCAGCACGATGTATTGCGCGACCTGCGTCCAGGTCACCGCGCGCATGCCGCCGAGCATCGAGCAGACCAGGATGCCCGCCAGCCCGACGAACACCGCGACGCCGAACGACACGTCGAGGAAGCGCTGCGTGATGATGCCGACACCGACGATCTGCGCCACCACATACACGAAGGACGCCGTGATCAGCACCACGACGCCGACCGAACGCGCGAGGTTGCCGCCGAAGCGCGCGCCGAGGAAGTCCGGCACCGTGTACTGGCCGAACTTGCGCAGGTAGGGCGCGAGCAGGATCGCCACCAGCAGGTAGCCGCCCGTCCAGCCGAGCACGAAGGCGAGCGCCCCGTAGCCGCCGGCGTAGAGCGAGCCCGCCATGCCGATGAAGGACGCCGCCGACATCCAGTCGGATCCGGTGGCCATGCCGTTGTAGATGGCCGGCACGCGGCGGCCGGCGACATAGTATTCCGACACCGCCTGCGTGCGGCTGATGATGCCGATATAGGCGTAGACCGCGATGGTCAGGAACACGAAGGCGTAGCCGAGCAGCCGGCTAGGGACGCCGAACTGCTCGAGGATGGCGAGGATGATCACGAAAGCGGCGAAGCCGCCCGTGTACCCCGCGTAGATCTTGCCCAAGGACGCGATGAACGGATCCTTCGGCTTTGCCGCTCCGCTCATCTCAATCCTCCTGCACGCCGAATTCCTCGTCGACCTTGTTCTGGGCATGGGCGAACCAGAACAGCGAGACGACGAAGATGATCAGGCTGCCCTGCGCGGCCATGTAGAAGCCGAGCGGGAAGCCGAGGAACCGGACGCCGTTCAGCGACGGCGCGAACAGGTGGACCGCGAAGCCCGCGACGAACCAGATCGCCAGCATGATCCACATGAGGTTGGAGGTCTTGCGCCAATGCGCGGCGGCGACCTGCGGGTCCACTGGCGGCCCCGAATCGGGCTCCGGCGCACGGGTTTCCTCGATACTCGGCATGCCTTTCTTGTCCTCCCCATTGGCCCGGCGGAACATCCGACGGAGGCCCAGGCTCCTGCCCGCTGACGCATCCCCGCGTTCGGCCGTGCGACCGGCCCGCCGACCACGGAGGACGCCGCCCGGAGGCAACGATCTTGTCCTGGGTTCCAGATTCGCAGTTATCATGCTGTCACAACAACACGCAACTGCATCGCTCGGCGCCCGAACACATGTCCTTCTGGTCACGCTTCCTCGGCCGTCCGCTCGCCGCCGAACCGTCGGCGCTGTCGCGCTTCCTCGGCCGCCAGGCCGCCTACGTCACCCAGAAGACGGTGGTGGACTATTGCCGCGTGAAGGCCGGGCGCGGCGAGGCGGAGCTGTTCGGCGACCGGGACTTCATGGCCGCGCTCCGCCACTGCCGCTGGCAAGTCTTCTTCGCCTCGGTCGCCGACGTGTCGGCCATGGCCGAAGCCTGGTTGCGGCCGCATGCCGAGGGGCGGGAGGCGGCGCTGGCCGGGGCGGTGGCCGCCCTCGGCTGCGCCGTGCTCGATGCCGAGGAGGTCCCGCCCGAGGAACACGCCGCGCGCGACGCGGCCCGCGACGGCCTGGCCGCGCATCTGGCCGCGCTGCTGCTGGCGCCCCCGGTCCCGGCCGACCGCATGCCCCTGACGGCCGAGGCGCCGCTGTTCGCGACGCTGCCCGTCCACCCCGACCAGCGCCGCGGCGAGAGCGAGGCGATCCGCGGCGCGCTCCGCTTCCAGATCGTGACGACGCAGCAGGAGCTCGAACGCGGCTTCGACGCCCCGCGGCTCGCGGCCCGGCTGGTCGCCGCATGATCTCGCCGGCGGCGGCGCTGACCGGCGGCATCGCCGCCGCCCTGTCGCCCCCGCCGCCCGCGCTTCCCGCCACGGCGCCGCTGTCCGACGCGCTGGCCGCCATGGCTGCGGCGCGCGCCTCCGCCGTGCTGGCGCTGGACGGCTCCGGCCGCCCCATCGGCATCCTGACCGAGCAGGACATCGCCCGCCGCGTCGCCTTCCGCCTGCCGCCGGAGGCGCCGCTCTCGGCCGCCATGTCGGCGCCGCTGATCGCCGCAGGCGACGATTCGCCGCTGTGGCGCGCCATCGTCCTCCTCCGTTCGCAACGGCTCCGCCACCTGCCTGTGCTGGACCGCGAGGGCCGCTGCGTCGGCATCCTGCACCGCGCCGAGACGCTCGCCGCCGCCGCAGGCCGCCTCGTGCAGCATCTCGACCTGCTGGCGGGCGACGCGACCGCGGTGAAGCGGGCGCAGGCCGGCCTCGCCGCCGCGCTGCTGGATGAAGGCCTGCCCGCCGCCGATGTCGTGGCGCTGGTGTCGGAAGTGAACCTCGACCTGCATCGCCGCGTTCTGGCCGAGGCGCTGGCCGCCTCCGGCCCGCCGCCCGTGCCCGTCACGCTCTTGGTGATGGGCAGCCTCGGCCGCGGCGAATCCCTGCTGCGGCCCGACCAGGACAACGGCCTGATCCTCGGCCCCTATCCGGACGCGGACCACGCGAGGGTGGATGCGTGGGCGCGCGGCTTCGCCGAGGCGTTCAACGCCGGCCTCGACGCCGTGGGCTTCCCCTTCTGCAAGGGCGGGGTAATGGCGCGCAACCCGTTGTGGCGGAAGCGCCTGTCCGAATGGGACGCGCAGTTCCGCCTCTGGGCCGAGCGCCGCGCCGGGGCCGCGCTGCTGTTCGCCGACATCGCCTTCGATTTCCGCGGCGTGGCCGAGATCGGCACGGACGGCAGCATCGCCGCCGGCCCGGGCGAGGCGCCCCTGCTGCGCCGCCATCTTTCCGTCACCCTCGCCGCCGTGCCCGCGCTGCTCGCGGCGCTCGCCGCGCAGGGCGAGAGCCTCGGCGTCGGCCTCACCCTTTTCGGCGGCTTCCGCGACGACGAGCCGGGGCCCGGCACGCGCACCGACCTCAAGCTGCACGGGCTGATGCCGCTGGTCGCCGCGGCGCGTCTCGCTGCGCTGCGCGCCGGCGTGGAGGCGACCGGCACGCCCGCCCGCATCGCGGCGCTGGAGGCCGCGGGCAGCGTCGCGCCCTCCGAGGCCGAGGGCCTGCGCGACGCCTTCGCCGTGCTGCTCGCGCGGCTCTTGCGCCAGCAACTCGCCGATGTCGCCGTCGGCCTGACGCCCGGCTCGCTCGTAGACACCGACGCCCTCTCCCGCGCTGAGCGCGCCGACCTGCGCGCAGCACTCCGCGCGGTGCGCTCCTACGCCAAGGGCGTGTTCGCGGAGTTCTCCGGGCGGGTGTGGTAGCGCGGGCTCAGAACCGCCCCGCCAGCTCCGCCATCGCCCGCTCGAGCCCGGCCCGCCGGGCGAGCTCCGGCAGGTGCTCCACCCCCCGTGCCGCTGCCCGCGCCAGCAGCCGCAGCCACAGCTCGGCGGTGGCGTCGGCGTCGCCCAGCGCCGCATGCCGTCGCGCGATCACGATGCCCGCGCGCGCCGCCAGCCCGTCCAGCGAATGGTCCGGCTCCTCGGGGTCGAGCCAGCGGGAGACCATCATGCTGCACAGAACCGGGTTGGGGACGGGCGGCGCGCCGCGAAACTCCTCCATCCTGAGCAGCGTGGCGTCGAACGCCGCATTATGCGCGACCAGCACCGCGCCGTCCGCGAAGGCGCAGAAGGACGCGATCGCCGCGGCGGTGGGCGGCGCATCCGCCACCATCGCATCGGTGATTCCGTGGTAGCGGGTGGCGCCGGGCGGGATCGCCCGCCCCGGGTTCACCAGCGTCTCGAAGCGCGCCACCGGCGAGAGGTCCCGCAGCCTGACCGCGCCGATCGCCACCAGAGCATCCCCGCGCGAGGGGCTGAGGCCGGTCGCCTCCAGGTCGAACACCACGTAGTCCTGCGCGGCGAGCGGGCCCATCGGCAGGCCGGCGTGAAAATGCGCACGGCGGCGCAGGAACTCGGCGGCCGCCGGGTCCTCCGCGCCATTCGCCATCGCCGAGGCCAGGCGGCGCAGCAGGCGCCCGAAGCCGGACCGTTCCTCTCTCATGCGCCGATGGTGCCATGCCCGGTGCGACGGGCAAGCGGCATGTCCGGACAAGCCTTTGACCCGCAGCGCAAGCCCATGCTACGCGCCCAAACCTGTCGTAATGATGACATGCAAGATATGCTCGGCGGCGCTGGGCCGGTGCCCGCGACGGCGCGCGTGACCGAGGAGGGGGGCACCGCATGCGGCGGGTTGATCCTGTGGAACTGGTGGCCGGCGGCCTCTTGATCGCGATCGGCCTCTGGTACGCGACCTACGCGCTCGGCGAATACACCTACGGCACCGCCCGCCGCATGGGGCCAGGCTATTTCCCGACCTGGGTCGGCTTCCTCATGGCGGGGCTTGGCGCCGGCATCGCGCTGCTCGGCCTCCTGCGCCGGGGCGACCTGCCGCGCGTGCCGCTGCGCCCGCTTATCGCCATCTCGGCGGGCGGGCTCGCCTTCGCCGCGACGGTCGAGGTCTTCGGCCTGGTGCCTGCCGTGTTCTGCCTCGTCCTCATCGGGACGCTCGCCGAGAGC
>Ga0272446_1000489_pt1 | contig 62566 bp, 63 predicted proteins | sample YNPCB0061_FD_194587 | JGI IMG/M metagenome (GOLD analysis project Ga0272446, IMG submission 194587) | Hot spring microbial mat communities from Yellowstone National Park, WY, United States - YNP-CB-006-1 | ecosystem: Environmental > Aquatic > Thermal springs > Hot (42-90C) > Sediment | place...
TGCTGTAGCGATCCGATCAGGATTGTGAAAGGTTTCCGCAGGAAATCCTTCTCACAAAGCCCTTTCACCATCCAGCCGTTCACAAATCATTTAGGGTTGCTATAACTGAGTACGTTTAGTAAACCGGACTAAATGCTATCTATGTATCGAGAGGTTTCACTAACTCAAAATTTACCCCTGATATTCTCCAAATTATTTCGCAGAAATCAATCCCATGTTAATGAAATCAAACCTGATGCTGAGCAGCCCTATCCTGAACTGCAAAAGTTGATCCACCTGTTTAATTCCCACAAACAGATTCCTGAAGTCCTTTATTTAGGTGATTCAGTGGTTGAGCGAGTCTCCATGCACGACTCGGAGCAAAGAACTTTGGGAAATATGGTCATTGACAGCATTAAGGAAGACTTATCTGCCGATTATATTTCTCATTCTGCCTATCATTTTGGATTATTCCATGGATTTGTTCGCGTACTTCAAAGGCTCAAATACCGTCCTAAAATTCTAATTCTGCCCATTAATCTCAGGAGTTTTTCTCCCCAGTGGGATTTGAGTCCCCTATGGCAACTGGAGCAAGAAATACAGGCGGTTGAACAATACTTAGCCAAGCCACGAAAAAGAATTCCAGTAATCCAACCTGTTGTTGAGTCGCCCGGACTGTTTGATGCATTTGATGCGACTCCTTCCAGGTATGCCTTAAGCGACTTTCAATATCTCGGTGATTTTCGCAACCTGATCAAAACCAAACCTCAAACAGAAGAGGAAAAGCTGTTTAGACTAAAACAGATCTTCATTTTTCACTACACCCATTTGCTGGAGCTGAGCCATCCAAAGGTTCGACTGATTGAGGAAACGCTTGATCTCTTGAATCAGATGAAGATTAAGACGCTACTTTATGTCACGCCAGTCAATTATTGTGCTGGGACCAAATATGTCGGGGAAGCGTTTCTGGAGATCGTTCAACGAAATGTTGACGTGGTTAGCACTGCCATTCAGGAGCATCTCAATTCAAACATGGTTCATTTCCTGGATTACAGTAGATTACTCACATCCGACTACTTTTTCCACGAAAACGATCCGACGGAACATCTGAATCAGGAAGGACGGGCACAGTTAGCGGCAAAACTGTCCCAAGCCACGATCGGGCTCAATCAGGCGTCTTTATAATGAACGATGACTCAACCCCCTTGTTTTACCAGTGACAGTTTGGACACCAAGTCCTAGCTGGTATGGGTAGGGTGCTTACCAGGAGAGATGCATGCAGTTCATTAGCATCCAGCATAGGGAAAGCTGGTTTGAGGGGTTTCAGGGGCTCAGGCTTTATTGTCAGAGCTGGCATGCGGATCAGCCCTCTCAGGCCGTTCTGGTCCTGGTGCCTGGTTTGGGAGGGCATAGTGATTTGTTCACCAGCCTGGTGCAATTTTTCGTCCCCAAGGGATATACCATCTATGCCTATGATCTGCGGGGCAATGGTCGATCGCAGGGAAGACGGGGGCATATTGACCATTGGGCTGAATTTCGGGAAGATTTGCGTCGTTTTTTGCAGTGGGTGCAGCAGCAAGAGCCAGGATCCGCCTGTTTTTTGTTGGGACACAGTTTGGGTGGTGCGATCGCCCTGGACTATGTTCTGCATGCGCCTGAGGAAGCAGCCCGTTTGCAGGGGGTAATTGCCCTGTCTCCTGCTTTGGGACAGGTTGGCGTTTCGCCAATTAAGCTGGTCTTAGGTCGGTTGCTCTCCCGCCTGTGGCCCACCTTTAGCCTCAGCACCGGCTTTGACTTGAGTGCCTCGTCCAGGGATCCGGAGTATGTCGCAGTTGCCACCCAAGATCCGCTACGACATACCTGGGCCAGTGCTCGCTTATCGACGGAATATTTCGCCACCATTGACTGGCTGCAGACCCATGCGCCGGAGTGGTCCCTGCCCTTGTTGATGCTGCAGGGGGAGGGCGATCGCGTCACCTTGCCGGAGGGCAGCCACACCTTTTTCCAACAAGTGACCTTTGCTGATAAGGAATGGCAGTCCTATCCAGAGGGATATCACGAACTGCATAATGACCTCTGTGCCCCAGTTTTGTTTGCTGATCTGGAAAGCTGGTTGATCCGGCATCTGCCACCGCCGGTAATTTACCCAGGGTCAGACAGTTCAGAAGCAGACGCTGCCGATGCGATGCAGCCGACAGACCATTTGATTTCGCCTTCTTGATGCATCGCCCAAGCATCTCCTGATCAGCCCCATGCTCTAATAGCTGATAGCCCACAGCGATTAGATTAGCGTTTCAGTTCCTGACCTGCTATCTGATTAGAGGGAAAACCGCTTGTCCAAGTCTCAGACAGCCCATCCACCCCTAACGTTTATTCCCCAGCGCTTTAATCCAGTTGTTCGGCAACTGGCTGAGTGGTTGTTGCCTATTCTGTTGCGGTTCCGGACCCGCCCCTGGTTGCCCGCAGGCATCAGCCAAATTGAGGTGCAGAATACCGAGAGGCTGGTTAACCTGTATCACCAGTTCCAGTTGGGTAAGGTTCGCTTTCTAATGGCGTTTCGTCACCCAGAGGTAGATGATCCGCTCTGTATGTTTCATCTGTTGTGTCGCGATGTGCCGCGAATTGCTCGTCAGCATGGGGTGCCGTTGCAATTACCGATTCACAGCCATTTCATCTACGACCGGGGGATGACCATCTGGGCTGGCAGTTGGCTGGGCTGGCTGTTTTCCCGGTTGGGCGGAACCCCCGTGCGACGAGGCAGGCGTTTGGACTGGACCGGGCTGAAAGCGGCACGGGATTTGTTTGCCAACGGTCACTTTCCCCTCTCGGTGGCGCCAGAGGGCGCTACTAATGGCACCAGTGGGCGGGTCAGTCCCCTGGAGCCGGGTGTCGCCCAGTTGGGTTTTTGGGCGGTGGAAGAGTTGCGCAAAACCAATCGGCCGGAGACTGTGTGGATTGTACCGATCAGCATTCGGTATACCTACTTAGATCCACCCTGGGACAAGCTGGATCAGCTATTGCATCAGTTAGAAGTTGACAGTGGTCTTGCCCCTCTAAAGCTAGCTGCTTCCCCGACAGACCCAACTTTGCCTGACCAGATTTATGTCAGGCTGCTCAGGTTATCCGACCATTTACTGACGGAGATGGAGGAATTCTATCGTCGCTTTTATCACCAACCTGTGGCCAACTATGGGGAGCCGCCGAATGCCGCCGCCGAAACTTTAATCACTCGCCTGCACCGTTTGCTCGACATGGCGTTGCAGGTCAGCGAACAATTTTTCGGTCTGGCTCACCAGGGAACGGTGATCGATCGCTGCCGTCATGTGGAAGAAGCTGGTTGGAGTTATATCTATCGGGAGGATCTGCGCGATCGCCCAGCGGTTTCTCCTTTCCGACAGGGGTTGGCCGACTGGGTGGCGGAGGAGGCGGACCTGCGAATGCGCCACATGCGGTTAGTGGAAAGTTTTGTAGCTGTAACCGATGACTGCATTCAGAAGCGCCCTTCGGCCGATCGCATGGCCGAGTTAGCCCTGCTGCTGTTTGATGTGACCGCCCGGATCAAACGACAAAAATTGCCCCACCGTCCCCGTCTGGGCTGGCGCCGGGCAACGATTACGGTTGGTGAACCGATCTCTGTCAGCGATCGCTACCCTGATTACCAAACCAGTCGCCAGGCTGCTCGCCAAGCCGTCCAACGCCTGACTCAGGATCTTCAGCAGGCAATGGAACAGATGATTGAATCCCAGTAGGGTGTTGGGTGACAGGTGACGGGTGACAGGTAGCGGGGGGCAGCAAACCAGAACCCAGAATCCAAAATCCAAAACCCGAACCCTAATACCAACACAGTCCCAATGGTTACGACCCTGTCAGCAGCCGTAAACTAAGCAATTTTGGGTTGCTGCAAATTTTCCAGCCCCTGAATCACCCTGGCGGACTCAATTTTGTCACCGGCCTTCAGTTGTCCCAGGACTTCCTTGCCGTCAACGACATAACCAAAAACCGAATAGCGACCATCCAGCAAGTTCAGTCCGGCTGGCGTCAATTCTGGTTCAAACAGGAAGAAGAAAAACTGGGAAGAACCGCCATTGGGGTCATCACCACGGGCCATTCCCAGCGTGCCATAGGCCGAGAAGGGCAGGACAGGGTGTTCCTGATAGCGGCCAGCATCTTCCAGGGTAATGCCGTAGGTAGGAGCCTCATCCCCCTCTACCAGGTATTCCAGCGGAATTGCCCGATATTGCTTGGTTTTGGGATCGATAAAGCCAACTTCTGGCCCTGGTGGATCACCCGCTTGCAACACATAGGATTCCTCAGCTCGGGTGAACGGCAGACCGTTATAGAACCCTCGTTGCACCAGATCCACAAAATTGCCGGCGGTGACTGGCGCGCTATAGCCATCCACCACAGCGACGATCTTGCCTTTGCTGGTATTAAATTCAATCGTGGCCCGACCCTTCAGTTGGGGCAGGTTACTGTATTCCGATGGCACTTGGAAGGGAAACTGCTGCACCATCAATTCTTCCAGAGCGCCCACCTGATCTAGCAACTGAGCCCGTTGAGCCCGAACACTTTCCTTATCTTTGGCCTCCACAGCCGATTGCAGGGTTGCCAGACCATCCTTGATCTGAGCAATCAGTGCTTCTGCCGCCGGTTTCTGATTGTCTGGAACACTGGCTAATAAGGCCGCAGGGTTACTCAAAACAGAGTTGGCTTTTTTGACATCCCCGACAATGGCTCCCCAACGCCGGTTGCCGCGTAGTTGCTGGGAAATGTCTTCTAAACTTTTCTGCAACTCACGAACGGGACGGTTGTCAATTGGCAAAGCATACCGCAACAAGGCTTTGCCATCGGTGATGGCATTTCCCTGGGGCAGGATACTGGTACGGTCTTTGGCTGCACTCAGCGTTAGCGAGAGGCTCACTAACAGCAGGAGCATGATACCGGTTTTCAGCCAGTGTTTAATACGGTCTAATCCTGGGATTTGCATACTTCCATTCCATCACCGATGTTTCGGCTGACTATCCATTTTGTGATCCACTCTCGTCCTGATGCGGCAGAATGCATTTTGGACCGGTAGAGTCTGTTCTTCAGTAACCTGATGATCTTTTATCTTGCCACAGGGCTGACACTCAAAGCGGTACAATGAGTTGCCGAGCCTATTCTCGATAATGAATCACCCATGATCTCCAGTAATGATTTTCGACCAGGCGTCAGTATTGAGCTTGATGGCGGCGTCTGGAAAGTTGTGGAATTTTTGCATGTTAAGCCCGGTAAAGGGTCGGCCTTTGTGCGCACGAAGTTGAAGAATGTTCAGACTGGCAATGTGGTCGAGCGCACCTTTCGGGCTGGTGAAACGGTGCCCCAGGCCAACCTGGAAAAAAGCACCATGCAGCATACCTATAAGGATGGCAATGATTATGTCTTTATGGATATGGAGACATACGAGGAAGCTCGCTTAACGGCTGATCAGATTGGCGATCGCGTTAAGTATCTGAAAGATGGCATGGAAGTGAACGTGGTTCGCTGGAATGATCAGGTCATGGAAGTCGAATTGCCCAACTCGGTGACCCTGGAAGTTACCCAAACCGATCCGGGTGTGAAGGGTGATACGGCCACTGGTGGAACCAAGCCAGCGATCGTGGAAACCGGGGCCCAGGTCATGGTGCCGCTCTTTATTTCAATCGGTGAGAAAATCCGGATCGACACCCGTAATGACTCCTATCTAGGTCGGGAATAACGTTTGGTTGAAGAGGGCATGGATGAACGGCACAGGAGAGCGTCAGTCTTCTCACCGATTCACTCTCTCTTCCACCACTCCCGTCCAGCCCCTGATTCCTATCGATGAGGTTGACCTGAGCTGTGGCACTGGATCTAAATCAACTCCGCGAATTATTGACGGCAATTAATGAAACTGATATTGCGGAACTGACCTTAAAAAGCGCCGACTTTGAACTGACGGTTCGCCGAGGGTTGCGACCTGACGAGCAGGTAATGCTTGTCAACCCTGCCCAACCGTCCGCCAGTGCTGCTGCTAGCCTGCCACCGACAATCGCTCCGACTTTACCCGTTGCTTCAGCGACTCAACCCGAACTGGTTCAGGAAGAAAGTATCCCACATCCGTCATCCCAACCGGTTCCGCCCCCCAGCAATGCCAGCAAGCTGTTAGAAATTACGTCGCCTATGGTTGGGACGTTCTACCGATCGCCAGCTCCCGATGAAGCACCGTTTGTGGAGATTGGTGAGCGGGTTCGCAAAGGTCAGACCGTCTGCATCATTGAAGCCATGAAACTGATGAATGAACTGGAATCCGAGGTTTCTGGCGTGATTGTGGAAGTTCTGGTGCAAAATGGGGAGCCGGTCGAATTTGGCCAACCCTTGATGCGCGTTAACCCGGACGGCTAATAGGTGTCACGTTCTGGTTAGGTTGATTCTGCTTACAACCATACCCTGGCATTTGCATCCAGGGCGTGGTTGTGGGTTTCCTGCATTAGGCCTATTTGACGGCCTCTGCAATCCAGGTTTGCAGTGTGGCAAGAACCTGATCCAATGGGACTTCCTGGGCTTCGTGGGTTGCTCGCCGCACCACTTCAACTCGGCCGTCTTTGAGGGCTTTGCCGGTTACGATGCGGTAGGGAATGCCAATTAGATCAGCATCTTTAAATTTGACTCCGGCTCGCTCATTGCGATCGTCCAAGAGGGTTTCAATCCCAGCCTGGTTCAGGCTGGTGTAAAGCGTTTCTGCTGCTTTGACCTGCTCCTGGTCATTGACATTGGGAATCACCACGATCGCTTGATAGGGGGCGATCGCCACCGGCCAGATGATGCCGTCTTTGTCATAGGACTGTTCCACCGCTGCCTGGGCCAATCGGGATACACCAACTCCGTAACAGCCCATAACCAGGGGGACTTCCTCTCCCTGTTCGTTGGTGTACGTCGCACCCATGGCTTTGGAGTATTTGACGCCCAGTTGAAAGATGTGGCCGATCTCAATGCCACGGGCGGTTTGCAGCAATTGCTTGGGGTCATGCTGGGCCCGATCGCCCACTGTGGCTTTGCGCACATCCACCACGCGATCGGGCAGGGCAAATTCTTTTCCCCAATTGGCCCCAACTACGTGAAAGTTAACCTCATTGGAGCCAGTGACAAAGTGCTTCAGTTCAACCGCGGTCTGATCCACTAGGCGCAGGAACTGGGTCATGACCCCTTTCTGGCTGGCAATATACTCATCCGCCAGATTGGGGGCAATATACCCCAGGGGCAGCGGCTTAGCCGCCCATTTCCCCTGAGCCTCCCGATCGGGAACGGTCAGGGCCAGGACTGCTTGGCCACCGTAGCGATCGGCCAACTTGGTCAATTCATTCTGCAACTTCACCTCATTCACATCCTGATCGCCCCGGATGCTAACCAGCACCAGCACCACCGCGCCGTTGTCATAGACCGCTTGATAGAGAACGTTCTTCACCACATTGGTCGCGGAACACTGGAGGAAGTGGCAAAGTTTGTCAATCGTTTCTGTACCAGGAGTTTCCCGCTTTTCAAAGGTTTTGAAGGGCGACGGCTCTACCTCTGCTGGCCGGGACACTGCTTTTTCCACGTTGGCGGCATACTGGCCATCTTCTGTGTAAAGAATTTCATCTTCTCCCGCGTCGGCCAGCACCATAAATTCCTGGGAACCAGAACCGCCGATCGCGCCGGAATCGGCTTCCACGGCCCGAAACTTCAGCCCACAGCGGCGCAAAATGTTGCTATAAGCCTGATACATTTCCTCATAGGTTTGCTTCAGGCTTTCCTCATTGGTATGGAAGGAGTAGGCATCTTTCATGATGAACTCCCGGCCGCGCATCAGACCGAATCGGGGCCGGATCTCATCCCGAAATTTGGTTTGGATCTGATATAGATTCAACGGCAATTGCCGATAGGAGCGGATCATCTCGCGGGCGATGGCGGTAATCACCTCTTCATGGGTTGGCCCCAAGCCCATGTGCCGCTCCTGGCGATCGATCAGGGCAAACATAATGCCTTCCGCTTTGGTGTAAGTATCCCACCGACCGGACTCCTGCCACAGTTCCGCAGGCTGCAATTGGGGCAGCAAACATTCCTGGGCGCCCGTGGCATTCATCTCTTCGCGAACGATCTGCGATACTTTTTGCAGTACCCGCCACATCAGCGGTAAGTAAGCATAGACCCCACTGGCAATACGACGAATGTACCCTGCCCGCAGCAACAGTTTATGGCTAGGAATCTCTGCTTCTGCTGGGTCTTCCCGGAGGGTAACACATAGCATTTGAGACAGTCGCATTGCCTTCGTTCCTTCTTCTTAGATCTTCTTAGAAATTCAAATCCTCATCTAGTCTAGAGCACACCGACGACCGGCCAAACATGGAAAGTCATAGGTAACCGGGCGATCGCTGAAATAGATTTGGCAATCACCGAAATGGTTTTTGGGTTCGCTGAAATGATTTCCGAGTTCGCCGAAATGATTTTCGCGATCATCGAAATAGATTTGGCGATCGCCGAAATGATTTTTGCGATCGAAGCACTGGTCTGGGAACCCGTTAAAACCTGGAAACACCTGATAACTAAAGCTTTTAGCTAGTTTAGCCCAAAAACAGCGAAAGTCCTGTTAATTCTGGCCCTGCCAGGATTATCACCGGAAAAGAAACCAGAGTACCTTTATCAGTGTTATTTAAAATGCGAGAACCCGCTAATTTAGCGGGTTCTAAGCCAATCGGAGCGGCGGGATTTGAACCCACGACCCCCACTACCCCAAAGTGGTGCGCTACCAAGCTGCGCTACGCCCCGATATCGGCTCAACAAATATAGCACATCAGCGTGCTGCACAGAGGCGGAATCGTAGGAAAAAACAGCCAGACAGAAACATCCCTAAAAGACAGAGAGTGATCGGGCCGCCTGGAGAAGTTCGGGAACGGCTTCTGCTAACCAACGGCCCTCTCCCCGCCGCCCATTCAATAAGATCAAATGCAGACTGTAGGCAGTGGGATAGCCCTCGGCTTCCAACCACACCAGGTCACTTTCCACCTCACAGGCGATCGCCTCCTGATCCATCAACTGTTCCTGCATTTGCTCCATCGTGTCCGCCAGTTGACCGACCAGGCGACAAAAATCTGACAGTTCGGCCTCCGTCAATTCCAAAGCCCAGTCATCTGTTCCAACTAAACCACGAAACACTTCGGCCGCCGGATCCCAACCGATCTGCCAGCCAGTTCCACTCTTGAGGATTCGGGACATCACCAAAAAAGAAAGTCAGAAAGTTAACCCTTTGGGTTGAGCAGCGGGGGCATTCTGACCCGACCCAGGCGCAGCAGGACTGGGCACTGGACGAGACTGGGAAGGTCGTAACTGGGCAGCAAAGGCATCCACCAGGGCCTGAATCAGGGCTTCCCGTTGCACGCGATTCAGACTTCGAATAACTGCCACATCCCGTTCAGCCGGATTCGGTCGCAGCCGATTGGCACTGGGATAGGTTTCCTCATCGATCGCCCCTGTAACGCCCAGATAGTCTGCAAACGTCAGCTTCCAATCAAACCGATACAAGGGTGGACGGCCCTGAGTATAAATGTGAAATCGGATTAGCCTACCCACCAGGGTATTGTTCGGATCAACCTCTCCTGTTTCAGTATTGACGTAGTTATTTTCCTTGGGCAAATCCGGCAACTGTTCATAAACCTGACGCCAGACATTCTCCGTGCGGAACCGCTGGAACATAGTAGGTTCCTGGGCTAAAAGTCCCTGATTTGGGAATGCCCCAGAAGCCAAAGTCCACCCAACACCAAGGGCAATGGCCAGGAAAATGCGAATTTTTTTGGGGGACTTAATGACCTTCTTCACAGCCAGAGTATCTCCAACAAATGGTTACCTCTAACAAACGGTTACCTCCAACAACAAAAGGCGGGCCGTCCATGCACCCACCCCTACTCATTTCCACTATTCCCAGTCTGGCCACAGAGGCCCGGATTATTCTCCAATGATTTCAGGCTGAGTCAATTCATCAGACATTTCAATAATGGCCCGCATGATTGGCTTCATGGATAAATCCTCTGGCCCGTCAAAATCTTCAAACCGGCGACGCTTGGCCCGGTTAGCCACCTGAACAGTAATTCGGTAACGGTTCGAAGCCGCTGAAATCAACTCATCGGCCCGACGCATTAACTGAGTGGGATCCAGGTTAGAACGCTTATGCATAAGATCGCAGGTTGACCACGGTTAACCCTACTAGTCTAACAATGCGGCTGGCATTTCTACCCCTCAGTTGATCTCATACCAATTCTCTTTAATGATGAGCATTATCTGACCCCTCCTAACCTCCCCTTGGTTCTAGCGTTAGCGGCGCGTAGCGCGGGAGGTGCCGCAGGCGGTGGGGTAAATTCTATGCGGCATCAGTAACTTTGCCAACTTCTGACTACGTTCGGCTGAGGCTTCGACGGTGAGCTCAGCCGAACCGCTCACCGTCGAAGCCTTGCTCCTGAATTCCTGATATACAAGTGTATTCCGGCTGACGTTGACACCCAGTAGCCGAACAGTATTATTGTCTCAGTCTGATATCAAGGATGAAGGTCTTGGGTCACTTTGTCGTGTCATTGATTGTATTGAACCACTGATAAACCGCAGAGATGCCCCCATCCTCGCTTCCATGCCATCTCGACTGATCCTGAACAGGCATTCAACTTCTTCAATTCATCTTTACAAACCCCTGACCGTGAGCAAGATCCTATGCGATCAGCTCATCAGGAACACATTAAGATTTGCAAAGTGCTATTTTGGATGGTAGATTCACCTCAAATGGTAGTGAACTAAGCGGACTGCTCATGCAAACTCTCGCTATTTCCCTCAGTCTCAGTCAATTTCTCGACTCTCAGCCGCTGAAAGTGGTGGCTCTGGGAGATAGTTTGGTTTATGGCTTTGGTGATCCGGTCGGCGGCGGATGGGTCGAACGACTGCGTCGCGGTTGGATGTGCCCGGATACCCCTGGCCATGCCCTGTACAATCTGGGAGTTCGAGGAGATGGGGTCAAGCAGGTTGCTCGCAGGCTAGAAGATGAGTTTCGGCATCGGGGCGAGTTGCGCAACCGGGTTCCCGATCTAATTATTTTGTCCGTTGGCGTGAATGATTCTGCTCGTCTGGCCCGTCCGGATGGAAAAAACTTCACCGAATTCAGCGATTTTCAAACGGAAATGTTCAGTCTGTTGAGTCGGGCTCAGAGGCTCTGTCCAGTCCTGTTTGTTGGCATGGTGCCGGTGGATGAGGCAAAGATGCCTTTTCTCAATTGCTTCTATTACAACCACGCCGATCAGTACCGATACAAGGAAGCAACCCAACTCGCCTGTCAGGAACTGCAGATTCCCTATTTAGATATCTTTTCTACCTGGCTGGCCCGGGGTGAAAGTTGGTGGCAAGCTCGTCTCAGTCAGGATGGACTGCATCCGAATGTTGCTGGCTATCAGTCTTTGGTGGAAGATGTGGTTAATTGGCCTGCCTTTCAGGCGTTGGTGGCCAGTCCGGTGTAGAGATAATCGATGACGATACTGGTGGTTGCAACCGGAAATCCGGGAAAAGTCAGAGAAATGCAGTCCTACCTGGATGGCACTCAATGGCAGTTAAAGCTAAAACCGGCGGAACTGGAGATTGAAGAGACTGGCCAAACCTTTGCTGAAAATGCCTGTCTCAAAGCGTCTCAGGTAGCAAAAGCAACCAGACAATGGGCGATCGCGGATGATTCGGGACTGGAAGTGTCTGCCCTGGGGGGAGCGCCAGGCCTGTTCTCAGCCCGCTATGGCAAAACCGATACTGAGCGAATTGAACGCATCCTTCGAGAATTACAGGGTCAGACGAACCGGGCAGCCCAGTTTGTTTGTGTGATTGCCCTGGCCCGCCCAGATGGTGCGATCGCCCTGCAGGCTGAAGGCATCTGTCCAGGAGAAATTCTGACGGCTCCTCGAGGTCAGGGGGGATTTGGCTACGACCCCATTTTCTACGTCCCACAGGAGGGCCAGACCTTTGCCGAAATGTCGGCGACCCTGAAACATCAGATCAGCCATCGGGGAAAAGCCTTTCAGCAACTTTTACCCCGCCTTTCTTGCCTCAATCTTTAGCCAGTCAAGATTCATCACCGGGCGTTGACAAGTAGGAGCGGAGCGCCAGCACTTAGCCGTCAACCATCCGCTGGGCCGTAACAGCATCAACGCCAGCCCTGGGCGATCGCCTGATAGCCGATGATCTTGTAAATCAACTTGGCGGCGGTAAACTCAGACACAACGGAGTCCTTCAGGGGAGCCAATTCCATCACGTCACAACCAATGACTTGATGCCGCTCGGTTAACTGCCGCAGGAACGCAGTCAGACTGTACCAGTTCAGCCCGCCGGGTTCGGGTGTGCCCACGCCAGGAACTAAGGTCGGGTCCAACCCATCCAGATCAACTGTCAGAAACACTTTGTTGGTTGGAATACTGGCGATCGCCCGTTCAATCCAGTCCGGTTGCGTAGCCACTTCTCTGGCCCGAAACACCGTTAATCGTTTCTCCCGGATCAGGGTTGCTTCTTCCTGGCAGATACTACGGATGCCAATCTGAACCGTTGGCAACCCCATCTCCACGATCCGATGCATGACGCAGGCGTGGTTGTAGATTGATCCTTCGTACTCATACCGCAAATCGCCATGGGCATCGATTTGAACCACAGTAAAGGGTTCCCCAGTATAGACCTGACGGTAGGCATCCACTAGGCCAGCCGTAATGCTATGCTCTCCCCCCAAAGCAATAACAAATTTGCCGTCCTGCACCAGTTGAATCACCCTGTCCCGCGTTAACTGCAACATGTCCTCGGCCGCAATGGATTGCTGGCGTGTATCGGCGATCGCATCACAGGTATAGATCCCAACCTGCTGGGCAACCTCCCAGTCCAACTCTTCGTCATAGCATTCCAATTGTTGGGACGCATCCAGAATTGCATCCGGCCCATTTTGGCAGCCCTGACGATAGGTGGTGGTGGCCTCATAGGGAATGGGCAGAATGGCAACCTTTGCAGTTTCGTAGGGCCATTGCACCTCGGACCAGAGAAAGGGTGCCACGGTTACAATTCCGGTCATACCTGAACCACTCCCTTGCCAAAAAATTTCGGCGGTTCCGCCAGGGAAAAAATTTGCTCCTCAGCCGCGATCGCCTGGCGGATATAGAGCGGTGTTTGCAGAAGACCCAACAGCCCCGTGCCGTCGATCAGCCGAAAACCGCCAGTGGTTGCTTCCCGCAATTGGCGATCGACATCTGCCGGAACCGGTTGACGGTTAATCGGCCGGTTAGCAGCCAACAAAAAGCCCCAGGGCCGACCATAGGTAGAAATGTAGCTGTTGTAGGAGAGCACATCCTGGAAAACCGTGCTTAGGGTCTTGGCCAGTCGAGCATGCAACCCCAACTCCGTCGGACAGACTGGTCCAGCCTGCAACACGAAAAAGCCATCGGGGGAAAGAACACGCCGAGCTTTCTCGAAATATTCCTGGGTAAATAACTTGAACGACGGTCCAGACTCGATCGGATCAGACAAATCAGAAATAATTACATCCCACTGGTCGGTTGTGGTGTCCAGGAAATCCAGCGCATCGCCAATCACCAATCGACAGCGAGGATTCTCAAAGACCTGTTGATGCATCTCAGGCAAATACTGACGACAGGCGTCCACCACCTCACCATCAATGTCCACCATGGCAGCCTGCTCCACAGAGTTCCAGCGCAGCACTTCCCGCACGGTTGCTCCCTCGCCTCCACCCAGCACCAGCACCTTGCGGGCGGCACCATGCAGAATCATGGCTGGATGCACCAACGGCTCATGGTACAGAAACTCATCGACCGTGGAGGACTGCCACTTGCCATCCAGAACTAGCGCCTTACCGTAGGCACCGCTTTCAACGATGAACATTTCCTGGAAAGCGGTTTTGCGATACGCCAGTACTTGTGTAACCCCATGTTGATAAATATCCCAGGGGGTCATGTACTCATTAATCCAAAAATCTGTGCCAACCTGACTACCGGGCATAACTTAAAAACTCCCCCCTAATAACATCAACAGCAAAAGCAGCAGGCGCTCCTGCTTCCAAGCGAACCGCTTAAACCGTGCCTCAATCACTGGCAGCGCTCACGCTGCTTAAAGCGCAAAGCCCGGTCCCCTCCGCCCAATGGACCGTTGCCAAACCTAGGTTGAAAAGGAATTAAACAATGCCCCTATGCTCCACACTAGACATAGGCCACAGGACGCGCCCAGCAGCAGATGACTGATATAGCCAGCTTTTTGCAGACTGGGCCGTTTTCTGCCTCCTCGCCCAGCCATTAATGAACCGCAAGGGTCTTACTCTGGACTTGCCGAATCGTGGATGCATATTTACCGCGGGGCAGTTGGAAAAAAGCATGATCCTGGGCTCGAAAAGCTTCCAATAAATACTGGCAGGCTTTTTCTGGCTGTGTATGTTCTCCGCAGGTAAAGACATCCGCAGCCAGATAGCCACGCTCTGGCCAGGTATGAATCGAAATATGGGATTCGGCCAACAGGGCTAGTGCAGTTACGCCTTGGGGATTGAATTGGAAAGAAACCTCATCCAGCAACGTTGATTGAGCACTGTTGGCTGCTTCTCTGAGCGTCCGTTGAATAAACGAAACGTCATTTAGCAGTTGCCAGGGGCAGTTGTAAAGTTCAAGGATACAGTGGGTTCCAATCGGAACACTAGAGAGGTTTACTGGCATTGAAGGAAGCGTAACTGACATTTCACCCCCCTTGACGAAGAAAGAACGTCCATGAATAAAAAAATTGCCAGAAGTTAAAACTTCCCCCGAAAAGCCATGCTTTTTCCCGGAAGAAGTTTTGCTAAGGCGCTTGAGCAAAATTTTGCGCGATTCTCATTATTCCATATCTAATCCAGAACGTTATAAGTCAAATTGCGGAAAGTTATGGATGACGACCCCAATGAGTTTTCCAAGCAGAACAGACCACACCCACCAGCCAGCACCCACGCAGGTATGGTCTCAAGGGCCTTGCTGATTCTAGGGATGAAAGGGATGCCGGATGCTTGAAACTTCGTTTCAATTCATCCTGCTTTTCAGCAACGCCATGGTAGCGCTGTACTTTTCAGCAGCCTAGTGCAGCGTCAACTCTAGAAATTAGGGTTTGTAGTCAGCGCTTCAGCGCTAAAGCGCCGACTACGAGCCAATGGGTTCACCTTAAAATTAGGGTTTGACAGAACACTAGATAGCTATCTGGCACCGAAACAGACCGGAATCAATGTTCCAGTTCTGTGGTTGAGGCTGAATCCCTACCTGTCCGGCACCGGAGCAACGGCCAAACACCCGATCTACTTCAGTTAAGACTGACCGTATTGCCGCAACCACTCCAGATAAACCGCTTGCAAGGAAGGATCCTCCAGTTCAATTTCCACCCGGATCTTGTTACAGCGATGGGAGGGCGTCAGGATAATGGCATCCAACAACTGCCTGGCTGCTTCAGGGGTGGTGAATTCGCCGCTGACCACTGCGTTGTTCGTCTGGGCCGCGGTTGTCAGTTCTAAGTCCGGCAGATCTCCCTGGGACAGATCGACCTCAGCTAGCTGTCGATAGTCGGGGCTGACCTGCTCAATCACCAACTTTTCATACCGCACTGGCACCTGAATCATGCGAGTTTCAACCCGCTTGCGAACAATCACTTCTCCAATCTTGCGTCGAACATAATCAACCAAAACCTGCTCTTCAACCAGGGGAATGGTTGTAGCAGTTTCATCCGCGATCGCTTCCGTTGGAGACGATGGAGCAATGGCACTGGAGCTAGGCGTAGAAGCAACTGGGGCAGATTCCGGCATCGGTGCAACTGCTGGCTCAGGCCTCTGTTGTTCTGGCGATCCCTGTCCAGCCGGGGATTGGGCATCATCGCTGGCTGACGCCCCTTGAGGGGTAGACAACACATCTCCAGATACCTCAGGAGAGGTAGCATTAACAGGAAGCATGGGAAAAGGCTGTGACTCCTGGGGCTCTACATAGCGTTCAGAAAAAGATGAATCGGCCCAGCCTTGCGATGGGAGTGGCATCTGCGCCACATCTGTCGGGAATAGGTCAGCAATATCTGCAGGGGAAAGGGGCGAGGTCGCTTGAGGAGCAGGGGCGTTGCTCGCAGAGTGGGGCGAAGCTACAGCCGGTTGAGGGCTGCTGGGTACAGCTTGCTGTCGTAATTTCTTCGTTTCGTCCGAAGCAAACAGATCGCTTTCATCCAATTCCAGCAAGGCCTGGAACTCTTCCTGGGGAACCGACTCCAAATCAGATGGATTGGTTGACAGCGGCGACTCAACCGGTGGAATCGTCTCCCAGCCTTGAGTGGCGCCGACTTGCCCACTGCTGGGCTCAACGATCGTGCCGGTTCCTCCAGGGGAAGCCGTCAATTGTCCAGACAATTGCTTGCGGCCAGAGGACTGGGTTCCCTGTCGCTGAGGGAAGGGAGGCACGTCAGCAAACAGATCGGACAGGTCAGCAATTCGCTGTGCGGATGCGGATTGCGGATCCAAATTTTCAATTTCAAGGATGTTGATGACGGTGACACTGGGAAACACAGCTTCCGTCGGCAGATCCGCTTGACTGACAGGAGTCGGGCTAAGCTCCGGCTGCTCGGGTTCAGGTGCGGGAACCACCGCCAGATCAGGCTGTTGTTCAATTACCTGAACTTCGGAACTGCCAACGGGATAAGCTTCCTGGGTGGCCTCCACCTCTTGGGCAGCCTCCACTTCCTGGGTCTCTATCTCCTGCGCCACGTCCTGTACTTCAGGCGCATCGGGAGCCATCCACTCCTGCCTGTCTTCAGGGGGTAAATCCGAGCCCTGCGCTGCAATTTCTGGAGCAACTTCCGTCGGACCAGGGAGACTGGCCTCCTCAACAGCCGGAGATTGTCGCATTTCTACGTCTGCTTGGTCTGCAGTAGGCAAGGGTTGAGCCGATATCTGAACCGCATCAGAGGGTTCAGCCTGGGCGGGCGTCTGACCTGGAACAACTTGCGGCTCACCTTGCTCGTCCGTCACCAGGGTGGGCAAGTGGACTAAATCGGCTTTCAGCGCGTCAATGTAAACAGCCCGTTCCCGAGCACTGGCCCGCTGGATAAATTTGCTGTCTAGCAACACCGTCGGTTGGTCCGGTTCGGTCTGGCTGATCACCAGATTTAAGCTGTGATCCGTCGTCAGGATCAAATCCTCTACGACACCGACCATTTGTCCTTGCCGATCAATGACTGATAGATATTTCAGCCGATTCTTGAGGTTGTTGAAGTTGTCCAGTAAAGCACCACTGAGAGGGGTAGTTGTGATTTCCGGCTCAGGTGTGCTGGTAGATGTCTTGTCGCTCATGGTTTCCTTGCCGTTGGTGAAAGCTAAATTCCGTGCTGCCAGCCGGAGGGTTCAAGCAGCATCCGCAACCAGCCTTGGCCGCAATGCCACCGGCACCAGAGAAGAGTAGGACAATTGATTGCCTGTCGGCGTGCTGCAGTATGTGTCATGGTGCATGTTTTTTTACATCCTTACATTTTTTAGGACGATTATTTACTCTTGCTCGAAAGGGGTTTGGCTGGCGATTTCGGTTTCGTAAGACCGTAAAACTTTTCTTACCTGGATCATTTCCCGAATCAGTGTTTGCTTGCGAATCTCAGGTGTTTCTTCATACACTTCGATGCGCAGAACTTCTCCTTCGTAGAAATTATGCCTAATTTCAGAATTGGGGGGCTCTGTATTCATTGGAATGTCCGCATTACGTGACGAAAACAAAACTGAGTCGAATTGGAACGGTAATTTTTTGGATCCAGCAGTTCGAATATTCGCTGCTTTCCCATTGGTCAGGTTGATAACCTAACGGCAATCTTACCTTTCTGCAGGATTTTCCTACCTATGGATTCTATCCATCCAGGAACCCCGACTCAGGGTTGAAATCTAAATTGGATCGAAGCCGTGAGCATCTTACAGCAATTCCATCCAATCGATGCTGCAATTCTAGTCGTAAGATTCAGGAGAGAATTTTTTTTTGGCCGTTGCTGGACAGCCAGTTGCCTCTTTCAGTTGTTTCTGCCGATCGCACCAAGGTCGGTTCAATTGACCAGGCAACCAGTATGGAGGCTGCCGACAACGGCCAGGAACCGTAGGCTATGGGATAGCGGCAATGGATTGGCTGAAGCTGGTGCAACGGGAAGGGGCGATCGCAGTCATCCGGTCAGCCCACCTGGAACTGGGGCAACAGATGGCGACAGCCGTGGCCCAGGGTGGCATGCACCTGATTGAAATCACCTGGAATAGCGATCGCGCCGCCGAGCTGATTCAGCACTTACGGCAGGAGCTACCCCACTGCACCATTGGCGCTGGCACCCTGCTGACCCTGGCAGACGTGCAGGCGGCGATCGCCGCTGGGGCGCAATTTCTGTTCACCCCCCATGTCAACCCGCGCTTGATCCAGGCGGCCCAGTCCCAACAGATCCCGATGGTGGCCGGGGCCCTGTCGCCCACGGAAATCGTGATGGCCTGGCAGGCGGGAGCCACCTGTGTCAAGGTCTTTCCGGTTCAGGCTGTGGGCGGAGTGTCCTACATTCAGGCATTGCAGGGACCCCTGGGACAAATTCCCCTGGTGCCGACGGGAGGCGTTACCGTGGCAAATGCCCCCGACTTTCTGGCCGCTGGTGCGATCGCGGTGGGCCTCTCAGGCAGTTTGTTTCCAGCAGCGGCAATCCGCAGTGGCCAGTGGGAGGCCATCACCACACAGGCCAGACAACTGGTGCAAACCATTCGATCGGCTCCTTGACAGGCCCCTTTCCTAGTGCAGCGTCAACTCTAGAAATTAGGGTTTGTAGTCAGCGCTTCAGCGCTAAAGTGCCGACTACGAGCCAATGGGTTCACCTTAAAATTAGGGTTTGACAGAACACTAGGGAAAGTTAAAGTTTTGCGGAGTCAGGCTGATGTCTGCCGTAGTCTGTTACTAGAAGGGTGCACAACCATCGCTCCAAGTTTTTTTGCCATCCTGACCGCTACTTTTTTTCCGAGCTTGCCCCTATGAAATCGGTGGTTTTTCGGCGGTTGTTCCGCCTGCTGGCTACCACTACAGCCAGTCTTTCCCTTGCCCTGATCATCAACGGCTTTGGGGTTCCGGCTCTAACCCGTCCTCCCTGGCAGCCTGCTTACAGTGGCACGATCGCGACTGCGATTGAAAATCTGAAACAATCTGGCCAACGTTGGATTGAAATTGATTTGTCTGGACAACGATTGATTGCCTGGGAGGGGAAAAATCAGGTCTATGCCATTTTTGTTTCAACCGGCAAAGACGCCTCTCCTACCCCAACCGGAGTTTTTTCGATCCAGAGTCGCTATCGCTATGCCCGCATGCAAGGGGCTGACTACGACGTTGCCGATGTGCCTTACACTATGTACTACTCAGGCAACTACGCCATCCACGGCGCTTACTGGCATAACCGCTTTGGCACTCCCGTCAGTCACGGATGTATCAACGTTGCCGTCAACCATGCCCGCTGGTTATTTAACTGGGCTGAGCTTGGCACCCCCGTGATTGTTCATAATTGATACACAATCATTGATGCACAATAACGGAAAAGGGGAATCGAGTTAACTCAGGCTGCGAAGATCCAGCCTAAAACCGGGCAAGACCGTTTCCCCAGAAAGGATCGTCGCTAGTCATGGCACTGCGACTTCTGCATTTTGACGGCTTTGGACTTCCAGATAAATCAGCAAGGCGTTGATATCAGCCGGGTTGACACCGCCAATGCGGGAAGCCTGACCAATCGTCAGGGGTCGGATGGTGGCCAGCTTTTCTCGCGCTTCCTTGGACAGGGTTTCGATCGCATGGTAGTCCAGGTCCGCCGCCAGCTTGCGCTGTTCCTGACGGACGATGGCATCGATCTGATGTTGCTGTCGCTGGATATAACCGGCGTACTTGATGTCAATTTCTGCTCCTTCCTGCTCAGCCCGATCCAGGTCTGCATTGCCCAGACCAAATCGGTCCAGATCGGTGTAATGAAACCCCGGTTTGCGCAGCAGATCGGCCAGGGTGATAGATCCTTTAATGGCTTGCTGGGTAAAGGCGACCACCTGCTGGCCCAGATCTGACTGCTCTTTGATTCTGACGGTATGCAGCCGTTCCTTCTCCGCAGCGATCGCCGCCTGTTTGCGTTGAAACAAATTCCAGCGCCGGTCATCAATCAAGCCAATTTCCCGACCCAGAGGGGTCAACCGCTGGTCGGCATTGTCCGATCGCAAAATCAGTCGATATTCGGAGCGAGATGTCAGCATCCGATACGGTTCCCGCAGATCCTTGGTGCACAGGTCATCGATCAGGGTGCCAATGTAGCTTTGTTCGCGGGGAAAGGTGATCAGATCCTGGCCCCGCACCATACGAGCGGCATTGATGCCTGCCACCAGTCCCTGGGCGGCCGCTTCCTCATAGCCGGTGGTGCCATTAATTTGCCCCGCACAAAACAGCCCCTCAATTTTCTTGGTCATCAGGGTGGGATAGCACTGGGTCGCTGGCAGGTAGTCATACTCGACAGCGTAAGCTGGTCGCAACATGGCGCATTGTTCCAGACCGGGCAGCGATCGCAGCATTTGCAGTTGGATTGCTTCCGGCAACCCCGTGGAAAACCCCTGCACATAGATTTCCGGGATATCCCGCCCTTCCGGTTCCAGGAAGATCTGATGGCTTTCTTTATCGGCAAACCGAACAATTTTGTCCTCAATGCTGGGGCAATACCGTGGCCCCTTGGACTCCACCCAGCCGCCGTAGACCGGCGACAGGTGCAAATTTTCCCGGATGATCCGATGGGTTTCGGCGGTTGTCCGAGTCAGGTAGCAGTCCATCGGTTCTCGTTCTTGCCAGACCTCCGGGTCAAAACTGAACCAGCGCACTTCTGGGTCACTGGGTTGGGGTTCCAGGCTGGTAAAATTAATCGTGCGTCGATCCACCCGGGCCGGGGTGCCCGTTTTCAGACGACCGGTTTCAAATCCCAGTCGGTTCAAGGTGTCGGTCAGGCCCTCAGCGGCAAACTCGCCCGCCCGGCCAGCCGCCATGGACTTTTTGCCCACCCAGATGCGTCCCCCCAGGAAGGTGCCAGTAGTCAGGATGACGGCCTGGCACTGAAAAGCTACGCCAAAGTAGGTCTGGACACCCAAAACCTCATCGTTCGCGCCCAGAACCAGATCGGTCACCATCCCTTCCCGCACGGTCAGGTTGTCCTGGTTTTCCACAATCCGCTTCATCACAGCGGCATACTCCCGCTTGTCCGTCTGGGCCCGCAAGGCCCACACCGCCGGACCTCTGGAAGAATTAAGAATGCGTTTTTGCAGATAGGTGCGATCGGCCATTTTGCCAATTTCACCCCCCAGGGCATCCACTTCATGCACCAGTTGGGACTTTGCCGGTCCCCCCACCGCTGGATTGCAGGGCTGCCAGGCAATTTTGTCCAAATTCAGGGTTAGCAGCAGTGTCCGGCACCCTAAGCGGGCTGTCGCCAGGGCCGCTTCGCAACCAGCGTGTCCGGCTCCCACCACAACGACATCAAAGCTATCCAGAAATTCGACGGGCATGTTCATGCTGGGCCAATTTGAAGACCTTCAAGCTTCCATTCTAATGGCTGAAATCCCACCCCTGGAAACAATCGCAAGCCTGCTCAGCGGACCAACTCTTTCAGTCCGCAGACCAGCCTGGAACGATGGCCTGTCTCCCAAAAAGCCAGTTTCTTTAAGCAACGGGCTTTTACCCACTTACGGCCTGGCTACCTTGTCAATCTGGTATGAGCTGGACCTTTCCCCAGGGGGCTAAATATAAAATAAAATAAAGTTCCAGTAAATTCTCCGTAGAACTACGGGGATGTGCTAGATTCTGGCTAAATAATGCAGGCACCAAAGTGAATCTACCAGAAACAAGGTGTCTCAATATTTTGTTCCAAGTTCTTAAAATATTTCATTCGCCAGAATCGTAATGCGAAAAGGCACCTTAGCTTTCCTTATTTCTAAAGCAAGTTTGATTAGGCAACATCATTCTCTTTGGAGCGTAGCAGGTTGCGTCTACCTAAACACTAGCTGTGATGCATAGAGACACAGACAAGCAGGGGCATCCACCTAAGTCTAGTTCGACGCATATCGTTATCGAGAAGAAAGATGAGAAATAAACTCTTTACGGGTTCTGTCTTTGCAGGCTCTTTAGCCCTAGGAGTGTTTACACATTCTTATGCTACTGCTGCTTCACTGACGGTTAATCTAACAAAATTCACAGGAGATAACGCTGGAGGAGAAATTACTCTCACAGATTCAGGCCCTGACAAGATTGACTTTTTAGTCAAAATTACTCCCCCTACCGTTAATGGTGATATTCGGGGAATATATTTTAATTTACTTGGAGGAACATTGGGGCTTATTGCAACTGGTTCTGAAGTTACTGGAACTTACTTCAATAAATGTAGTGGAGGTGGAGGAAATAACTTAAATGGTGGAGGAAGTCCTTGCCCATTTAATGTTGTTTTGGATATTGGGCAGGCAGGTAGCGATATCATCACCCAAACTTCGTTTACCGTTGCCAGAAGTGGTTTGTCTGTAGAATCTTTCTTCGGACAAAGCTTTGGTCTGCGCTATCAGCAAACAGGTGAAGATAAGAAAGGAAGCAGCAAACTTAAAGGTGTTGCACCTGAAACGGCTATTCCCACGCTTGCACTTCTGCCTGGTCTGATTGGCATGGGCCTTGCCGCCTGGCGCAAGCGGAAGTCGGAGCAGGCTGAATCGGAAGCCTGAGCGGGCAAGGATCAGGCCTATTTAAGGGAGTCACTCTACTCATCTGCACCCCGTCCCAGTCCACCGGACGGGGTGTTGTTTTGGTTCACTTGCCCCGTCCTGAACTCAAAGTTCGGGCTAATAGAGGTAAGTCCACTGAAGTAGACTGGAAAACTGGAAAACCCAAGTTGTGGAGCGTCAGTCCGTTTAAACGGACTTAGTTCTGTTAGCCCGCAATTCATTGCAGGGCGGGTTGTTGCGAGTAGCCTGGTTTTGATGGGCAGGCCAGCTTCGCCCATCCTACATAAGCTAAAGAAGGATGTACACCGCTGGTTGCCTGCCAACTCGCATCCCTCTTTGCTACACATAGAGCAACTGATTGGCAAGTTCATCCGCGGCTAGGGAATTTAACAAGATGGCAACTCGTTGGGCAATTTCGTAAGCATTTTTCTGCGGAACGACGATAATACCAGCATGCTGCTGATTATTTTCAACATATTGAAGGTGCAACCGTTCAAAATCTACCCGATTATGGGTCAGCAAACAACGCGCCAGGGAAGCCGCATAAGCTAATTGTTCAGGGTCGGATCGGCCCATCGAACCAGCTTCCTGGGTTGTCAATACATCTAAACCCCTTGCCCGGAGAAGCGTTGCGACCAGTGCTGACAGATCTTCATCGATGTAAAGCGCTGCAAACAGTCGCATGGTTAGCCTAATACTGCTTTGACCGAGGGATGAATTTTATCTTCAGGAATACGATTTCGCTCAATGTAGTCATTAATTTCGACTTGATTGTCCAGGTAAAAGCTGAGAGCATCAAATACCTGAGCTAGGGCCAGGTGGGGCAAATGGCTGGGAATTTCTTCGGGAGAAATGCCCAACCGCCACAGCCCAACGATCGCCCGAACCGTTGTGCGAGTGCCGGTGATGATCGGTTCTCCCTGCAAAATTTCTGGGTCGCGGACAACGTAGCGTGATGTGGTTTGAGCCGTCATAGTGGTTTGGCGGTTAGGGGTAATGCAAATCGCTCTGCCCAGATCACACCGAGGTTGGGAGTAAACCTTGCGCTGGAGCTAAAATCATTCTTTCCGATCCAGTTATATAGCAATCCTAAATGACTTGTGAACGATTGGATGGTGAAAGGGCTTTGTGAGAAGGATTTCCTGCAGAAACTTTTCACAATCCTGATCGGATCGCTATAGCCTGGTTTTGATGGGCACGCCAGCTTTGCCCATCCTACATAAGCTTTTGGGTTCCCCGAAATAACTTTTGGGTTCTCCGAAATAGCATCGGAGAGCGCTGATATGGAACTGATCCTCTGTCGCGATCTATTGCTGGTGAGGCAAATGGGTGGAAATTGCTTCGGGGGAAATGTCTCGGCACCACAGACCAACCAGCGAACCAATCTTGCTCCAACCCTCTGGTTTCAGCGATCATAGAACATCAATGAACCAGGATCCCATCAGGGGAGAGTTGCTATGACCAGTGTGCTTGAGGCATTAAAGTCCGCCCAGTTCGTTGTTGATACCAACGGTCACCGAATTGCGGTTCAATTGAGTCCAACCATTTGGCAGGCTCTCTTAACCTGGTTGGAAACTGTCGAGAACACCCCAACCGTTGAAGAACTAATCGCCGTATCCACCACTGATGGGTTATTGGAAGTAAACCATACACCCATTGGTCGTCGGACCACGACCGATTCAGATGCCGCTGTAGTTAGGGCTGCAACTCAGTTATCCGAGTCATCTCTTGCAAAAGTATGGGACAACTCCGAGGATGACATCTACAATGACCTTTAAGTTTGGTAACGTCCTACTGATCCCGTTCCCTTTTACTGACCAGCGCACAATAAAAAAACGGCCAGCAGTTGTTATCAGCTCGGTTCAATATCATCAACAGCACCTTGACATCATTTTGATGGCAATTACTAGCCAGATTCAACAACCTCCATATCCCGATAACCTACTCATTCAAGATTGGCAGAGTGCTGGATTGCTGAGACCTTCAGTAGTAAAGCCGATTATTACAACTGTAGAGACAGGCTTGGTTTGAAGACAACTAGGCACTCTGGTTACGGCAGATCAGCAGAACTTAAACCAGCTTTTAAGACAGATTCTGGGCTGAGTGCATAGCGTAGATCATCGATGGATAGAGTTATCCACCACGCCCCAACAACTTTGCGAAAGTACCTGGGTAGGATGGGCAAAGGGCTACGCCCGTGCCCATCGTTAGCTTGGTTTTGATGGGCACGCCAGCGTTGCCCGTCCTACATAAGCTCAGCAATGCTTCAAATCTGGGTTCATGCAAAGCAGATTCGTGATTGATCAAGCAGAATAGAGGGTAGGTGAATCGTCATTGCTTGCTATGAAACCCCCAGTCGGTCAAGATATTGCACTTTATCGACAAACACTAAACCGACGTCATTTGGCCGAGCAGCGAGCGCTGACCCAGCGGTTGGGCAATGCCTGGGCGTTGGCCAAACAAGCTGCAAGTCTGCTGAAAGCGGAATTTGGCGCTCAGCAGGTGGCAGTGTTTGGATCATTGGTTCATGGTCAGTGGTTTTCTCAAACCTCCGATGTAGATTTAGCTGTTTGGGGTTTAAATCCTGAGCGTTATCTCATAGCGGTAGCCCGACTGCAAGATCTCTCATCAGACTTCAAAGTAGATTTGGTTTTAGCTGATCGATGTTCTCCCTCTCTGGCACAAGCCATTTTTCAAGAGGGAAAGATCCTATGAAAACAGCATATCTGGCTATTGCTGGACGGATTCGCCGAGAATTGCAGGAGCTAAGTCAGGTTGTAGGTCGGACTCAGCATATTTGGCAGCATGGACGAATGGCTGCTCAAGAAACGGGGGAAACCTACTTTGTGGATGCTATCGCTTTAAATCTTCATAGTTTCTATGTGGGTATAGAACGACTACTGGAGATCATTGCTGATGGGGTTGACCAAGCAAAACCCTCTGGACTGAGTTGGCATCGGGAACTGTTGCAGCAATTGACCTCTGAGATTCCGGGTGTCAGACCTGCTGTACTGAGTTTGACGACTCGCAATCAGTTGGAGCGTTATCGCGGCTTTCGCCATGTTGTTCGTAACGTCTACACCTTTAATCTGGACATTATACAAATCGAGCTGCTGGTAGAACAGTTACCAGCGACAATGTCTCATGTATCAGAGGATCTGCTTGGGTTTGCTGATTTGCTAGAACAGATAGCGGGTGATGCTTGAATCGCCACTTTAATTACCCGGCGCTGTTTCATGTCTTCAAACACCTGGCCTAGATGGGATAGGGGCTGTTCCCCACTCAGCAGCAGTTCTAATGGCAAGCGGCGACTGGTCAGCAGAGCCAGGGCATCGCGGACAAAGCGGGGGGTGTTGTGAAAGACGCCTTTCAGGGTGAGTTCGCTGTAGTGCAACTGTTCTGTGTTGACGGTGATGGTAGTGTCACGGGGGCAGCCGCCAAACAGGTTTACGGTTGCGCCTGGTCGGGCACAGGCGATCGCCTGCTCCCAAACTGCTGGCACCCCTGTCGCTTCAATCACCACATCGGCCCCCCAACCATCGGTTAGATCTTTCACCAAAGCTGGCACATCCACCACCTGGCGGTAGTTAAAACTCTGGATCGCCCCCAACTTCTGGCCAATCTGCAACCGCTGGTCGTTGCCACCCAACAAATACACCTGGGCATAGGGCTGGGGGAACGCACTGGCGTCTATACCAGTCCAGCCTCCCTGACCGGAGGCCAGGGCCGCCACAAACATCAGGCCGATCGCGCCATCGCCAATCACCACCACCCGATCGCCCGGTTTGACCTGGGAGCGAGCCGCCCCATGCAACACACAGGCCAACGGTTCAGTCATGGCCGCCAGTTCATCGGACAACCCCGCTGGAATGGGCAACAAATTGTGCTGCACGATGGGGGCGGGAATCCTCAGATATTCAGCAAAGGCGCCGTTATTAAAGGTCAGATTGGGACAGAGGGAATATTCCTGTTTGTGACAGAAAAAACAGGTCATACAGGGGGCGGAATTGTTGGGCACCACGCGATCTCCGATTTTCCAGCCCGTCACCCCTGCGCCAAGGGCCACAATCTCCCCCGCGGCTTCATGCCCAAACAGGGTGGGTGGTTTTAACATACGGGCATGGCCGCCCCGACGCCAAACCTTTAGATCTGTGCCACAGGTAGTGGCTGCGCCAACCCGAATCACCACTTCCCCAGGTGCTGGGGTTGGGTCTTCAACCGTTTCCAGCCTTAAGTCTTCTTGACCATAGAGAAGTGCTGCTAACACCGACGCCTACCTCAACCAGTTCACCCACTGATTGTACCGATGAAGGGGAGCGGATAGGGCGACAAAACAGCCAGAACCGCCGCCTGCAAGGCAGGGGATGCTGCAATTCTGGCATTAAAGCCTGTCCAGGTTGAAAGTGACCCAGTAGACATCAAGCTTTTGGCAGTAACAGAAAATGTCTGCCCAGAGGGAAGTGGCTCAACCAATAAGCAGCACAAGAGCGTCAGCGAGCCCTGACACCACACTGGCTTCCATCCTCTCGACCCATGCAAGCAACGCTCTCGACCGTCTACTACTTCTTTTTGGTTGTCTTAGCGGCTTTCACTGCTTTCTGCTCAACAACCGGCGCAACTTTATCCTTAAACAATTTGCCAGCCGAAAACGCCGGAACCGTCGTAGCTGGGATATGGATGGTCTCGCCAGTGGCGGGACTCCGACCATCACGGGCTTGCCGTTGCCGTGGCTCAAAGGTGCCAAATCCAACCAAGGTAACCTTATCTCCAGCGGAGACAGTTTCCATAATCGTATCGACGATCGCAGTCAACAACAGATCGGTCTCTTTCTTGGTAACAGAGGCTTTGGCCGAAACGGCATCAATTAAGTCGCTCTTGTTCATGGGAGATTGGTGGCTGTGATGAATTGAGCGCCGTAATTATAGGTCCAAAATTTCGATCTGGTGCAAAATCGAATGATTTTGTAGGTTGGTATCCAGTTGACAAAACGCAGTACTCCCAGAGGATTGCTAGATTATCAGTCAGCCTAGCCAACCTACAAACCTTGCCAGGAGCAACTTCTAGTACAGTTCCTCTTCCTGATGTGTTTGGATGGTGCAATTGGAAACTGGATAGGCCACACAGGTCAGCACAAATCCAGCGGCAATCTGGTCATCATCCAGAAAAGACTGATCAGATTGATCAACGCTTCCCTCAAGCACCTTACCGGCACAGGTTGAACAAGCACCTGCACGACAGGAATAGGGGAGATCAATTCCCTGCTCTTCCGCTGCATCCAGAATGTATTGATCATCCGGCACATCAATGATTTGATCCAGGCCTTCCACCTGATTCACCAATCTCACTTTATAAGTAGCCATCGCGTGTTCTCCTCTTCTTATTAAGAAAAACGATTGATCCGTCCTTACTCAAGCCATTGAGCTGAGTGATTTCCAGATGGAAAATCCAACAAAAAATGCCCTACAACCAGACGTGGGTCGTAAAGCATAGACAAAAGTAGAATATAGATTTGGACAAACTCTATATAACGTAGAAGACACTCTCAATCAAGTAGAATTTCCACTGACAGTACGGTGCAACCATTTGAGCATAAAGCCCAACAGCGGATGCTTTTGGCCTCAAGTTTCGGCAAACTGTCATGAAAATTCCAGTACTGGGAGATTAGTAGAGGGCTTCTTCTTGGTGGGTCACGATGGTGCAGTTAGAGGTTGGATAGGCCACACAGGTCAGAACGTATCCTTTTTCGATCTGCTCGTCATCTAGGAAGGACTGATCAGATTGATCAACGCTACCGGATTCCAATTTGCCAGCACAGGTCGAACAAGCACCCGCACGGCAGGAGTAGGGGAGGTCAATTCCCTGCTCTTCAGCAGCGTCGAGAATGTATTCATCATCGGGCACATCAATGGTGTGCTCGCCATCAGGAGTCTTCAATGTGACCTTGTAAGTCGCCATGCAGCGGTCCTCTCAATTGAATGGATACAGCACTTTAAGCAAATCGGAGGTGAATATAAGCGTCTATATTTCGACCTTTTCACCTGCCAAATTTGCTCCACCCTTGATACTAAGGGAAAAAATACCCGTTATGACCCCTCATTCATAAACAAGATGAATGGGATTCGTAATAAAACGAGTCATTTTAATCCGCTTATCTTATAGGACAATCATTGGTCTGATGTATCCCAATCGGTTATGAACACCCTCCACTTTTCAATTGACCAACCCCTCAGGATTGGGTTGATAGGAACTGGATATGCGGCCAAATTAAGAGCAGAAACCTTTCAGGCCGACTCCCGCACCCTGTTAACAGCCGTCGCAGGCCATGATCCAGAGAAGACCCGTGTTTTTTGTCAGACCTATGGGGCGGAACCCTACGAGTCCTGGGCTGACCTGATTGACCAGGCGGCCGTCGATCTATTGGTTATCTCTACGGTGAACCGGGATCACGGAGCGATCGCCCGTCGAGCCCTGGAAGCAGGACTGCCGGTGGTGGTGGAATATCCCCTGGCACTGGATGTGGCGGAAGCAGCGACCCTGATCGGCCTGGCCCGCGATCGCAACCTGTTGCTGCATGTGGAACACATTGAACTGTTGGGAGGCATGCATCAAGCCCTAAAACGTCACCTGGATCAGGTCGGGTCAACTTTCTATTGTCGCTACGCCACCATCAATCCCCAGCGTCCCGCCCCCCGGAAATGGACCTACGATCCAGAATTGTTTGGCTTTCCGCTGATGGGGGCACTGTCCCGCATCCATCGGCTGACCGACCTGTTTGGCCCAGTTGCCACCGTCAGTTGCCAGGCCCGCTTTTGGGACGTGCCCAGCACCAGCCTGCCCAGTCCCTACTACACCGCTTGCCTGTGCACCGCCCATCTGCGGTTCCGGTCCGGCCTGGTAGCAGAAATCACCTACGGCAAGGGCGAAACCCTATGGCAAGCAGAACGCCGTCTAGAGGTGCATGGTGAAAAGGGCGCCCTGATTTTTCAGGACGACCAAGGGACCCTGATCCAACCTCAGGGCAGTCAGGCCATTGAAGTCGGCAGCCGTCGGGGGCTGTTTGCCAAGGACACAGCCATAGTGCTGGATCATCTAGCTGAGGGACAGCCACTCTACGTGACTGCCGAGGAAAGTTTATATGCCCTGAAAGTCGCTGATGCCGCCCAGCAGTCCGCCTTGACGGGAAAAACCGTGGAAATGGAATAGTCAGCGGTCAGGGATTGGGTTTTGGGTTTTGGGTTTTGGGTGACTGACACCCGACACCTGGCGCCTGACACCTAGTGCAGCGTCAACTCTAGAAATTAGGGTTTGTAGTCAGCGCTTCAGCGCTAAAGCGCCGACTACGAGCCAATGGGTTCACCTTAAAATTAGGGTTTGACAGAACACTAGCCCCTCATTCCCCATTTCCCCTGCACCCCTGTCTTGGTTTAATGGGTAAGTATTGTCAGAGAGGGAGACCGGTTGTGCAGTGTCCGAAGGAAAAACAGATTACGCTGGCGGCTGGGCTCTTGAGCGGGGATCTGGTGGCTCAGTGCTGTCCCAATTGCCAGGGTCACTGGATTTCATCGGAAGTTTATAGCACCTGGCAGGAAAAACATCCGCCCACTGAATCTGAACCAGTTTTGATCGATCGCCTGCTGGAGACGACTTGCGAACCAGCCCCACTGGACTCCAAAGCAGCCCTCTGTCCCGAATGTAATGCTTACCTGGCCAGGGCTCGCGTCAGTCTGAAAACCCCGTTCTACGTGGAACGATGTCCCAATTGCAAGGGCATTTGGTGCGATCGCGGCGAGTGGGATGTATTGGAAAAGCAAGGGTTAGCAGGCCTGATTCCACGCCTATTTGCAACGGACTGGCAAACGCTGGTGCGGGAACGGGAACTGGCAGCCCAGGAACGACGAGCCACGATCGATAAGCTGGGCCCAGAACTAGCCGATCGCATCTTTGCCTTAGCAGAGGCACTGGAAAACCATCCCTATGGGGATTTTGGCGTGGCCTATCTGATGCGTCGGTTCGATCGTTAACGGAGAACATTCATGACAGACGTTCTGCTACAGGTCGAAGATTTACGAGTTGCCTATCCTGCTCTGGCAGATAATGGCCTGGTCTGGTCCGTGGATGGGGTGTCCTTCAACCTGCGTGCCAGTGAACGATTGGGGCTGGTGGGAGAGTCGGGTTGCGGTAAGTCAACGCTGGGGCGGGCTATCCTGCGGCTGTTGCCAGCCGGTTCTCAGGTGCGAGGAAGCATTCTCTTCAATGGACAGTCGGTTCTGGATCTACCCCCAGAAGCCCTGCGTCATTTCCGGGGAGAAGCGGTTTCCCTGGTGTTTCAGGATCCCATGACTCGGTTGGATCCCCTGATGACGATTGGCGATCACTGCCTGGAAACTCTGCTGGCCCATCGGCCTAACCTGTCTCGACGGCAGGCGCGGGAGCAGGCGATCGCCACGCTGGAAGCGGTCAAAATTCCAGCCAATCGTTGGAGCCAATATCCCCACGAGTTCAGCGGTGGCATGCGGCAACGGGTGGCGATCGCCCTGGCTCTGTTGCTCAATCCGCGCTTAATTGTGGCCGACGAACCCACCACCAGCCTGGATGTCACCGTTTCTGCCCAGATCCTGCAGGAACTGACTCGTCTCTGTGCCGAGCGGCAGATGGCGTTATTGCTGATTTCCCATGATCTGGCCATGATTGGCGAGTACTGCGATCGCCTGGCAGTCATGTATAGCGGCCAATTTGTCGAAACTGGTCCCACCGATGCGGTGTTTCGCCAGCCCCAACATCCCTACACGCGATCGCTGCTGCAGTCCGCCCTGCACCTGCAAGCCACCCATCAACCCAGCGAACGCACCCAACCCCCTGAACCCTTATCGGCCTTTCCGCTCTCGCCCGCCAGCACCGATGCACCCTTGCTGCGGCTGCAAAACCTGCAACAACATTACAAGCTGGAGCAAAATTTCATCGCCCACCTGTTTGACCGGCAAGATCGCACCATTCGAGCCGTGGATGATATCAGCCTGGATCTTTATCCCGGCGAGACCTTGGGCTTAGTGGGGGAATCCGGTTGCGGCAAGAGCACCCTGTCCCGCACCATCTTGCAGTTAGTCCGCCCCACCGCTGGTTCGGTGGAATTCCAGGGCCGTTCCCTGCACCGCCTATCTCGGCAAGCCCTGCTGAAGCAGCGGCGTCAGATCCAGATGGTGTTCCAGGATCCCCATGCCTGCCTCAACCCCCGCATGACCGTGGGGGACAGCATTGCTGATCCCTTGCTGATTCACCGACTGGCAACCCCAGCGGCAGCCAAACAATCAGTGATGCAAATGCTGGAGCGGGTTGGCCTGACACCAGCCGCAGACTTTTACCGCCGCTATCCCGCCGAATTATCCGGGGGCCAGCAGCAACGGGTGGCGATCGCCCGAGCCCTGATTACCCAGCCCCAACTGGTGATCTGCGATGAACCCGTCAGTATGTTGGATGCCAGCATCCAGGCCCAAGTGCTGGAACTGATGCAGGACTTGAAGCGCGAGTTTAATCTGACTTACCTGTTCATCACCCATGACCTCTGGGTGGCCCGCTTCTTCTGCGATCGCATCGCTGTGATGAAGGCGGGCAAAATTGTCGAGCTCGGCCCGACTCGGGATATCTTCGAACACCCCCAACATCCCTATACCCGGACTCTGCTGCAAGCAGCCCCAATGCTGGCTAAACAATCTTAAGACCATTGCTGAAGAAGACGATACCTGCTGACAGGCGAAGCCTTTGGCCGTCCCTCTCTGAACGAACCGAAACAACATTGCCCCAATACCTCGCCACCCCAGACAACCCCTGGCTGACAGTCTTGCCGCGCAGAGAATTTTCTTAATTGCCACATCTGCGGAAAAATTTAAGATCGATCAGACTTCTGCCCCCTGCCCCATTGGCGCGATTGCCCCCAACCTAACAGACAAACCGTATCCTTTACTACAGTTTACAGGAAGCGCTGCTCTTATTCAGTAGGTGAATGGAAACGTATCAGGCCGACCGACCGTGCAATTTACTGACTATGACCCGGGAGATTTCTACGACGAGCTGTTTGTGGCTAAAGGAGAGCCTCGCCCGGACGCAATTCCCTTAGTTGAGCGGATTAATTCCCTTTCCCCAGAAGAAGTCCTGAGGCGGCAACAAGCAGCCCAACTGGCCCTGTTCAAGATTGGGGTAACGTTCAACGTCTACGGGGACAGTGAAGGAACGGAACGCATTTTTCCGTTTGATATCATTCCCCGCATCGTCTCTGCCCATGAATGGAAGACCCTGGAGCAGGGATTAAAACAACGGATTTTTGCCTTGAACCAGTTTCTCTCCGACATCTACGGGGAGCAGAAAATCATCAAAGATAGTGTGATCCCGAAGGATTTGATCTATTCGGCCAGTGGTTTCCTGGAGCAATGTGTCGGCTTGGCGCCGCCGGGCGGCATCTGGTGTCACATTACCGGCACAGACCTGGTGCGCGATCGCGATGGCCGCTGGTACGTGCTGGAGGATAACCTGCGTTGTCCCTCCGGCGTCTCCTATGTGCTGGAAAACCGGCGGGTGATGAAAAACACCTTCCCGGTGGTTTTTAATACCATGCAAATCCAGCCGGTGGAGGAATATCCCAGTCACCTGCTGGAAACCTTGCTCAATCTGGCACCATCCCATCTTGCAGACCCCACCGTTGTGGTGCTGACACCGGGAATCTACAACTCGGCCTACTTTGAACACTCGTTCCTGGCCCAGCAAATGGGGGTGGAACTGGTAGAAGGTCGGGATCTGGTGGTAGCCGACGGGTACCTGCAAATGCGGACCACCAAGGGCCTGCGACGGGTGGATGTGATCTATCGTCGGATTGATGACATTTTCATCGATCCCTTAGTGTTCCGACCCGATTCCCTGTTGGGCATTCCTGGCTTGATGGAAGTTTACCGGGCCGGACGGGTGGCGATCGCCAATGCTTTGGGAACCGGCGTAGCGGATGACAAAGTGATTTACGCCTTTGTCCCCCAGATGATTCGTTATTACCTGGGAGAAGAACCGATCCTGGCCAATGTCCCCACCTACCTGTGCTGGGAACCCCAGCAGCAAAGCCATGTCCTGGCCAACCTGGACAAACTGGTGGTGAAAGCCGCTAACGAGTCCGGCGGCTACGGGATGCTGGTCGGCCCCCACGCCACCCCAGAACAGCGAGAAGAGTTTGCTGGCAAGATTAAGGCCAATCCCCGCAACTACATTGCCCAGCCCACCCTCTGCCTGTCCCGTGTGCCCACCCTCTTAGATGACGGGCTGGAAGGGTGCCATGTGGACCTGCGGCCCTACATCCTGTACGGCAAACAAATCTATGTCAATCCCGGCGGCCTGACCCGAGTCGCGCTGCAGCGCGGTTCCTTGGTTGTCAACTCCTCCCAGGGGGGCGGCAGTAAGGACACCTGGGTCGTTTGCCAGTAGGCAGGGTGTTAGGTGTCGGTTGTCGGGTGGCAGGTACCAGGTGGCAGGTACCAGGTTTCGGGTGGCAGCAACCCAAAATCCAAAATCCAGCACCCAAAATCCAGCACCCAAAACCCAAAATTCAAAATCCAGCATCCAAAACCCAAAACCTGTTTACCGATCGCACTGTTATGCTTAGTCGTGTTGCCGATTCAATTTACTGGCTCAATCGCTATGTGGAACGGGCGGAAAACGTGGCCCGTTTTATCGATGTCAACTTGAACCTTTTGCTGGATTCTCCCCTGGAAATCGTTCAGCAGTGGGAACCGTTGGTGCTGATCACCGGGGATCTGGCTTTGTTCCGAGAGCGCTATGGCGATGCCTCTGCTGACAGTGTGATCCAGTTCCTGACCTTTGACAGCAAGTATCCCAACTCCATCATTTCCTGCCTTTATGCAGCCCGCGAAAATGCCCGCTCGATTCGGGAAATCATCTCCTCAGAAATGTGGCAGGAGGTCAATGAGTTTTATTTGATGGTGAAGGATGCCGCCCTGGATCCTCCCCAGATGTCCAGCCTGTCTGAGTTCTTCACCGAGGTCAAACGCTCCAGTCACCTGTTTGCTGGGGTGATGGACGCCACCATGACCCATAACGAGGGCTGGCACTTTGGCCAGATTGGCCGACTACTGGAACGGGCCGACAAAACCGCCCGCATCCTGGATGTGAAGTACTACATTCTCCTGCCTTCGGTGAAGGATGTCGGCTCCACGCTGGATGAGTTGCAGTGGATGGCCCTGTTGAAGTCTGCTAGTGCCTACGAAATGTATCGCAAGTTGGGGTTGCACCGGATCAGCCCGATGGCGATCGCGGCATTTCTGCTGCTAGACCGGGAGTTTCCTCGCTCGGTGCGCTCCTGTATTCTGGAGGCGGAGCAATCCCTGCACCAGATTACCGGCACCCCAGTTGGCACCTGGCGAACACCAGTGGAACGAGTCATGGGGCGGTTGCGAGCAGACCTGGACTACCTGACAATTGAAGATGTCTTCCAGGATGGGCTGCATGAGTTTGTCGATAAGCTTCAAAGCCGCATGAATGAGGTCGGCAAGCAGATTTTTGAGACCTTTTTTGCTCTGGAACCTGTAAACTAGGCGCATTTCTGAAGAAGAATAGCCCCATGCCGTGGCAAAGCATTTGGCAATGCATCCCGGATTAACCCCAAAATCATGTTGCAAATACTGCCTCGCCACAGCCCCCCTTGTCAGCTTGCGGCTAAAAATCGTCTGAGTAACCTCAATGGAACAGAATTGTGCGATACCGGATCTCCCACACAACCACCTACATCTATAGCCAGCCCGTTACCCTGCAACCCCATACGGTGCGGCTGCGCCCCCGTAGCGATGGGGTTCAATGGTTGCGATCGTTCCACTTGAAGGTGACTCCCGCCCCGCAGCAGGAATCTCACCTGGTGGATCTGGAAGGTAATGAGACCATTAAACTCTGGTTTGCTCCCAACCTCACCGAATCGCTGACGGTCACCGTCATTTCTGAGGTGGAGACCCACCGTACCAACCCTTTTAACTATTTGCTGGAGCCTTGGGCGGTGCGGCTGCCCATCGATTATCCCAGTTCGTTACTGTCCCAACTCCATCCCTATTTAGTCGGTAAACAAGCCGGCTATTCCGGCGGCGTCGATCCGGCCATCCTGCAGTTGGCCCACAACATTAGCCATCGGGTCGATGGCAATACCAGTCAGTTTCTGTCGGAACTGAATCAGGAGATTTATCAAACCTGCAAGCATCTGATTCGCGACACGGGCGATCCGTTTCCACCTGGGCTGACTTGGGCCAAACAAATGGGCTCCTGCCGGGACCTGTCCGTACTGTTTATGGAAGTCTGTCGGGCGATCGGGTTGGCGTCCCGATTTGTCAGTGGCTATCAGGAGGGGGATCTGGATAACCCGGAACGCCATCTGCATGCCTGGGCCGAAGTGTACCTGCCCGGTGCCGGTTGGCGAGGATTTGACCCAACCCACGGCCTGGCCGTTGCCGATCGCCATGTAGCACTGGTGGCCAGCCCCTTTCCCAACTACACCGCCCCCTTACCAGGAGCCTATAGTCCCGCGATCGCTGACTCCACCATGACCTACGACCTGGCAATCCAGCCAATACCGGCTCATGAATGATTTAAATCACTCTTTCCATTGCCTGCTACGCTGGAGAAACAATTGCCAAACGCACGGAAGTTGGAGAAGAGGCCGTGGCAAATGAGGAGCATATCGCCCTCCTGAAGCAGGGAGTGACCCAATGGAACCGATGGCGGGACAGCAATCCAGATATGCGAATCGATCTCAGCGGCGCTGACCTGAGCTTTGCCGATTTGAGACGGATCGATCTCTCCGGCGCCAATCTAGATGGGGCTATGCTCCAGGGCGCCAACCTCTGTCGAGCCAACTTTAGTCGGGCCAATTTGCATGTAGCCAACCTCAGTCGAGCCGATTTGACGGGGGCGAATCTGAGTCGGGCCAATTTACAAATTGCTAACCTGGACAAGGCCAAACTCTGGAAAGCCGATCTGGAATCCGCTGATCTGAGTTGGGCGGGCTTGATTAAAGCCAACTTAATGGAGGCAAACCTGTACGCCGCCAACCTGCATGGCGCTAATCTCCATTCCGCCAATCTCTGTCGAGCCAAGCTGAATCGGGCTAACATCGAAGGAGCCGATCTGCGCGGCAGTATCTTACCCGATGGGACAACGCACTATTAGGTGGTGCTGAATAGCAGTATGAATTGGAACGCAGTTTCAATTCATACAACTGTGTCCATCAACCAGGGGATGGCTCTAGGCCAGCAGCCTCCAGATTAATGGACACCTGATTCTGGCTGAGGCCAGGGAGTCGAAAATGACGCTGATCCTTAACTTGCATCCCACCTTAGAACTAACAGATGAGCAGTTTGAGCAGATCTGCCGCCAGAATCGGGATTTGCGGTTTGAACGAACAGCCACAGGAGAACTGGTCATCATGGCTCCAACCGGCGGCGAAACGGGCTTCTTTAACACGGAGCTAATTGGTCAGGTCTGGCTCTGGAACCAGCAGGCCAAATTGGGTATCAGTTTTGACTCATCGACCGGATTTAATTTGCCCAATGGAGCAACCCGATCGCCCGATGTGGCCTGGGTGCGGCAAGACCGCTGGAATGCCCTGACACCGGAACAGCGACGGAAATTTGTGCCCCTTTGTCCAGACTTTGTGATTGAGTTGAAATCGCCTACCGATGACCGAACAGACCTGCAAAAGAAGATGCAGGAATACCTGGAGAATGGGCTTCAGCTAGGCTGGCTCATTGATCCGGAAACTGCTCAGGTAGAAATTTACCGACCGGGGCAGGCTGTGACAGTGCTGGAGCGGCCATCTAGCCTGTCGGGAGAAGCCGTACTGCCGGGGTTGGTCCTAGACCTGTTTGCCATTTGGGGGAGGTAAGAGCGGAAGCAGCAGAGTCGGACAGGAGAAGGTAGGGAGTCAATTGGGTTGAAACAGAGTGGACTTGAGGCTGATTCGAGTGCGGAGCGCAGCTTGACCCAGAGCGATCGCCCATGGCGGCAGGGAGACTTGGTCGAAGTCACCATTACCGACTTAAGTGACAGTGGCGATGGGGTGGGTCGGTTTGGCCAACGGGTGGTGTTTGTGCCGGATACGGTAACCGGCGATCTCGCCCTGGTGCGGCTGGTGCGGGTCAAATCCCACTATGCCCATGGCAAATTACACCAACTGCTGCAACCCTCGCCCCATCGCATCCGTCCCCGCTGCATCGTGGCGGACAAGTGTGGCGGCTGTCAGTGGCAGCATGTCAGCGATGCCTATCAGTTGGAAGCAAAACGCAATCTGGTGATTCAATCGCTGGAACGCATTGGTGGGTTCGTCCAACCGCCGGTTGATACCCTGTTGCCGGTTTCCGAACCGCTAGGGTATCGCAACAAAGCTACCTATCCCATTGGCAAATCCCAGCAGGGACAGATTCAGGCCGGATACTACCAGAAAGGCAGCCATCAAATTGTCAACCTGAACCAGTGCCCGATTCAGGATGCCCGTCTGAATCCCCTGCTAGCTGAAATTAAACAGGATATCCAGCAACAGGGATGGGCCATTTATGACGAACAAAGCCATCAGGGGCTGGTCCGGCACCTGGGCTTGCGGATTGGTCGCCGCACCGGGGAACAGTTGCTGACCCTGGTCGTCACCGACTGGAAACTGCCCGGCGTGGAACAACAAGCCCAAGCGTGGATGCAACGCTATCCTGACCTGGTGGGCGTGGTGTTGAACCGCAACCCACAACGGGGTAATGCCATCTGGGGCGCGGAGACTCGATGTTTAGCGGGCCGTCCCTATCTGCAGGAAATCTTTGCCGGACTGACCTTTCAAATCCAGCCCCAGACCTTCTTCCAGGTCAACACCGAACAAGCTGAAGCCCTGTTGCAAGTGATCCAGTCAGAACTCGACCTGCAAGGCAGCGAAATTCTACTGGATGCCTATTGTGGCATTGGGACCCTGAGTCTGCCCCTGGCCCAGCGAGTTCGTCAGGCGATCGGGCTGGAAGTACAACCAGAAGCCGTGGAACAGGCTACCCAGAATGCCCAACTTAACCAGATTGACAATGCTTCTTTCCAGTCGGGCACCGTGGAACAGTTGCTATCCCAGTTAACAGTACAGCCAGACATTGTAATTCTGGATCCACCCCGCAAAGGCTGCGTCGGCACCTATCATGCCAATGGGGTAATTGAGGCTTTGTTACACCTGCGGCCCCGACAGATTGTGTATGTGAGCTGTAATCCAGCTACCCTGGCCCGTGATCTGAAGCGACTGTGCGGGCCCGATCGCTACCATCTGCAACGGATCCAACCGGCTGACTTTTTCCCACAAACCGCCCATGTGGAAAGCGCCGCCTTTCTGACCCAAAACACCTGAGAAACCGGACAGGGTGTGCTGTTTTCTGTTGCCGAGTCTGGGCATTGTTACCTACTTGCGGCCAGACTTAGCCTGCTCCTTCTGCACCACATTGAGCAGCTTTTGCAGGGATGCTTCCAAAGCATCCAAATCTTTAACGTTACCAGTAGCCATGGCCACTCCCCAGATGGAAGCAAAGCCAATCAACTCTTTCTTAGTTTGATTGCTAATTCTCATCTCGTTCCCTGCCTGATCAAATGTATAGATGGACCCTTTAGCGTTAACCAGCAGACATCACAGATGTGATCAACCAACCAGTATAATTTTGGACTTAGCAAATGGATTTTTTTCTTATACCAATTCTCTATATTGCTGCATGGAATAGGTTTACGCCAATGATTTTAGCGTCAAATGATTGTTGTAGAGTTCAAAGTCAGAGGGAAAGCTGTTCAGTACCAGGCAAGTGATGAGGCGATCCAGACTGCTCAGTTTGTTCGTAACAAGGGCTTGCGCTACTGGATGGACAATCAAAACGTAAGCAGGGCTGAATTGTATCGTTACAACACCCAGCTACGCGCTGAATTTCCGTTTGTCGAAGCTCTCAACTCTCATGCTTGTCAAGCCTCGGTAGAGCGGTGCTGGTCTGCAATTGCTCGGTTTTACGACAATTGCAAAAAGCAAACCCCTGGCAAGAAAGGTTGTCCAAAGTTCAAGAAACACAGTCGCTCTGTAGTTCGACTTTGCTCACTACAAGTGGAATACAAGACTTCTGGATGGAGGTTGTCTGAGGATCGAAAGCGGATAACCTTCACCGATGGCAAGCAGATTGGCAAGTTGAAACTGATTGGCTCTCGCGATTTGAACTTTTATCAGCCAGATCAGATTAAGCGGGTCAGGTTGGTTAGACGGGCAGATGGCTACTACTGCCAGTTCTGCATTCAAGTCGAGGTTACGGTTGAATCAATCCCAACTCAGAGAGCAATTGGGATCGACTTGGGGTTGAATTACTTTTTTGCTGATTCGCAAGGAAACACTGAATCTGCACCGAAGTTCTATCGGCAAGCAGAAAAGCAGTTGAATCGGGCGAATCGCGAAAAGTCGAGAAAGTACCGCAAAGGTGCAAAACCACAGTCCCGTAACTATCACAAGGCCAGAGTTCGATACGCCCGGAAGCATTTAAGAGTAAGTCGGCAACGAGAAGAGTATTGCAAGAGATTGGCATACTCCGTTATCCAATCTAACGATTTGGTGGCCTACGAAGACTTAAATGTGAAAGGGTTAGTCAGAAATCGACATCTAGCCAAGTCGATTAGTGATGCAGGTTGGTCAACGTTTCGCAAATGGTTGGAATATTTTGGTTGCAAGTATGGGAAGGTAACCGTTGCGGTTCCGCCTCACTATACCAGTCAGAATTGCGCCAATTGCGGAAAGGCGGTCAAGAAAGCGTTGAGTGTGAGAACTCATGTCTGTCCCCATTGCGGCTATGTAGCCGATAGAGATGTGTGAGGCCTCGACGGTTCCTTATCGGACTCGTGACCGAGCGCACATGCTGCGGTTAAATGCCCAAGGACTCAACGTTCCGGCCATCGCTGACATTTTTCAGTGTCATCAACATACCGTCAGGGCTACCCTCAGGCGGTGGGAGCGGTATGGATTGGGTGGTTTGTGGGAAAAGCCCGGCCGGGGAGCGAATTTGCTGTATTCCGGGTTGTAAAGGACGTAATACTTCACCCCCGGTTGGGCATAATCGGCCATCTTTTCGTCATATTCCTGACCGTAGGTTTTCGAGACAAACTCCAATGCCAACAGAGGCACGACCCCATTTTCCTCCTGCAGAACGTAACTGAGACGACCTTTGCCTTCTCGTTTGTGCCGTTGCACCCCCACACTCAAGAAGCCATCGGGGACAAACGTTGGAGTCCTTTTTTTCTGGGCTTCCCGGTCATAGATACCCATATCTACCCCCAAGAACCAGTCCTGGCGATCGCCCCAGATCACCTCCAGGACTGCTAATAGCCAATTCGGAATGGTATTCTGGTTCTCGTTATCCACAGGGGTGTCATCGGAGCAGGGTAGCTCCTCTGTGCTCGGTAAAATCGCTTTAAGGGGTTGGGAAACCATCACACCGTGTGGCTCTCGATTGGCTCTATTGTAAGCCACGGCTCAGCTTCCCGGGGCTGGTTCCATGGCTGGCTTTGGGCGGTTAGGCGAGAGGCCCAGCCAAAGGGAGGTTACGGGGCTTACGGGTTTACACGGAGAGCCGGTATATAAATTCCATGTAAAGTGCCGAAAAATACTGGACTTACCCTGATCCATCGTCTACCTTAATCTTTAGAAACCCTAGTGTTCTGTCAAACCCTAATTTTAAGGTGAACCCATTGGCTCGTAGTCGGCGCTTTAGCGCTGAAGCGCTGACTACAAACCCTAATTTCTAGAGTTGACGCTGCACTAGGGTGTAGGTTTCGAAGACGCATCTGCCACCGCAACGACTTTAAACAGACGCATCTCCCCAGAATCAGGGCGTTATAAGGTGGATGCTCAATTTGGGTGATTAACCCAAGCGGCAGGCCTGAATGGCCTACTCCCCTCGTCAAGTATTGAGCATGGTTGAAGTTACAGAGTTTTCTTTGTGAGAGGAATTGACTGTGACTGAATGGCACTGAATTCAGCCTTTGCCATAGGCTCAGCCGTTCGGCTAAGCTTTGTCGTGGGCTCAGCCAATCGATTGGTAGACAGTGCCAACTCTACGACAGATTCCATTCATTTTTCGCATTAACTTTGGAGAAGAAAAATGCAGAGAGAAAGAAAGAATTAAGGCATTTGCAGCCTTTAGTGGCGTAGCATTGGGTCTGGCCACCATTGGTGCTGATTCTGCTGCCGCCGCAGTCATCCGTAGCCCAATTTCCGCAACAGCTACATCAGAATTCAGTTCTGCTTATGACATTGGTAACACTATTGATCAGTCAGGGTTGAGCGTTGGCTTCACAAGTGGTGTTACAGACTTCGATGCTTATCTCGCTCTGAACCCAGCCCATACTTTCATAGCAACTGGTTTTGAGTGGTTTACTGCCCAAGACATAATCAGTGCTGTTGTGACCTACGATCTGGGCAACTTATTTAAGGTTGACCGTGTGGCGCTGTGGAACGAAGACTCTTCAGGAATTGGGATTTTCGATATCCTAGCCTCTTCAGATGGCGTGAGTTTCTCGACTATTGCCACTGGTTTAAGTCCCCTCAATAATCCCGATGGAACCCCTTATAAAGCTGAGACATTTAATTTTGGCCCTGTTAATGCCAGATACTTCCGGTTCGATATTTCCGGTTGCCCGCAACCTGATCCGAATTCCTTCACTTTCAATGGCTGTGGCATTGGGGAAGTGGCGTTTTCAACGAGTTCTCAACCCATCCCCACCCCTGCCTTGCTACCGGGCCTAATTGGTATGGGGGTGGCGGCGCTGCGCAAGCGCAACCAGGAGGAGGGCGATTCGGCGGAGGCTTAGGCCGCGGTCGGGTTAACTGCTCTGGTTGACTAGTCAGATGGCTTGCCCTTACCCCGGTTCATCGGGGGTGAGGGTGGGCTTTTGGGGTGGTAAAAACTAGTTGGCTGACTAGACCATCAGCGGCTAACCCCATCTCCGAGGCGTTTTAACCCTTGCAAAATCCCATAGAGTTCCTGATTGGATACCAGGGCCGCGAAGGGGCGTGAAATACCATACTGTGGGCCATCGGCTTGGGTCAGTTTGACAAACACCGACTCATCCACGTTGGTCATCAGGGCAAAGCTGGGCTGTTCGGGGTAAGGGGAAGCGGTTAAATAGGCCAGGGTCTGGGGCAAGGCGGCCCAGACAGAGAGGGCGGTTTTCTTGGACTCTAATACCACCACCCAAAGCTGATCCTTCAAGACCAATACATCTAGCCGACCCTGGAAGGTTTCCTCCGCATCCTCTAGAACCAGTTGCACCGATTCTTCGGTTTTGACCCTAAAGGGCGGGTCGTAGAAGCCAGCTAAGGTCAACAACGGCGATACAAACAGCAGCATCACGGTATTCTCGAGTAAATGCCCCTGGGATCGCTGATACAGGTAACGGCGGCGCATCTCCGCCAGACCCAACCGTTCGGCCTCGGTCAGGGGGGGTAAGTCGGTCTGCCATTCTGGAAAGAACCGTTCGTCTTCGGTGCGGCGGAGTTGAAATCGCTCTTCTGCCTCCGCCAGGGTAGTAATCGCCTCGGTAACCGCGATTGACATAGGTTTAACTAACTCACTGGGCCTTCTGCTATCAGCATAGAACAGGCGTCGGGGCGGGGCCATGGGTTCTTGGCGCCGCTCCCCAGCCAGTGACGACGGTTTCAGCCCAGGTAGCCTGCCGATCTAGGTCAGGCAGAGGCGATTCCATGACTCGGTACCTCACAGATCGGGTATTGCTATTATGGCACTTGGCCAAATCTGACTCTACGAAACCATTGCCCCTACCCTTCAGCGATCGTCTCCAGGGTGGGTTCTCAGCCCTAAGCCTGCTCCGGATCAATTCCCAATTCTCGTAATCGTTGGGCTAAACGGTTCGCCTTCTCCTCTGCTTGCTCCGCCCGCTGCTGTTCTTGCTCTGCCCGTTGCCGTTCCTGTTCTGCCCGCTGCCGTTCCTGTTCCGCCCGTTGCCGTTCTTCCTCCGCCCGCTGCTGCTCTGCCGCTGCCCGCTGCCGTTCCTGTTCTGCCCGCTGCCGTTCTGCCTTGAGTTGCAGTTGCATCTGTCGCATCACTTCATCCGGCAGGGGGTAAGCCTTGCTCTGAGCGTCATACCAAAGCAGCACCTCTTGCTCGATGCCGCCCATGATCTGCCGACCCCGGCCAATCCCCAACCCCACCTCCGGCATCCAGTACGGTTCGCCAATCTGCAACCGATAGGTTTGCCCCTCCAGCTTATAAACCTCGAATGGTTGATGGCGATCGCGTTGCCAAAACTCAGGATTGTAGACCACATAGTAGAGCACGCCTAGGCGAGCATAGAGTTCCAGCTTGTCGTCGTACTCATCGTTGGGACGGTGGGACACCATTTCCAGTACCAGAATCGGCACCGTATCGTTCTCTTCCCAGGTGGCATAGCTTCTACGAGACCTGCCTCCTTTCCGACGTTCGACCCCCAGACTCAAAAAGGCATCCGGCACCACCGGTACCCTGGGGTTCACCCCCGTGGTGTGATATATCGCCATATCCACCCCAAAGAACCAATCCATCCGCTCTGCCCACAGCAGCGTCAGGGCAAATAGCAGTAGATTGGGAAGTAAGTTTTGATCCTCGTTATCCACAGGGGTGTCGTCGGAGCAGGGTAGCTCCTCTGTGCTCGGTAAAATCGCTTTAAGGGGTTGGGAAACCATCACACCAAGTTGGTGATCGATAGGTACATTGTAGGCCACGACTCAATTTCCAGATGCTGGTTCAACCGCGCTGACACCTCCCAAACCATCAGGATGGAATGACAATACCCATCAGCCATTCGGCAGCCGGCCCATCCTGTTGCCGTTTCTTTAGGTCGCAACCCCCTCAACCTTGACTGAACCAACTGCCCCGATTACTGCCACGGTTGCCTAGGTATACACAGCCCACCATCAGGGGGACCGATCTAAGCCTCATCGATTGCGGGGAAGCTGGCAGAGGTTGAGAGGTCCTGCCCAGAACGGGAGGATGGAGGCAACCTTCTGCCACTGGTAAATTCATCGGCAGAAAGCTCTTTGTCTGGGGAAAAATGCGGATGAAAGGACTTGAACCTTCACGCCTTGCGGCACTAGAACCTAAATCTAGCGCGTCTGCCAATTCCGCCACATCCGCTTATCTGGCTTACTTATGATAGCAAAGCTCGGTTGAGGATGAAGGCCCAGGATGAATTTTGCCTGCGCAATCGGCCTTCGACCCCCATGCCCTTACGCCACCAAAGACGGCCAACTCAAACCACTTAAAGTAGCAATCGACCTGTTGAAACCCGATCTGCCGGAGCCATTCGCACTGAGTCTCGACTGGCGCCAGAACATTGGCCTGTTTATCGTCGCGGTAGACAAACTGGCGACCGACTTCTTGCCGTGAGAGGCTTCCCCCCTGGTGTTGCTGCCACTGATAGAGGGCGTCCACCAGCCATAGGGGGCGCGGAAGCCAGATGTTCAATACACCGGTCAAAAAACGGTCAACCAGAGCCCGATCTTGCCAAACGGTGTCATTGCGCATGGCCAATTTCCTTACAAGACACCCTATTCCCTCTCACTGGAACCGGCCAGACTGTTTAAGCTGAGGGGAACAAAGCGGCCACTGGCGGTCCAGCCCAACAACATGGGTTCGTTGACTGCAATCCGCTGGCCCGTTAACGCACAATACTCTTCCCGGTAAGCCGTAGCCGCGATCGTGGCACGAACCTCTTCAACGTTCAGATGCCCTCCCTGCTCGCCCGACTTCTGCCGCACATAATCCCACAACACATCCCGAATCAACGCTTGATAGCCTTGATTTCCTGACAACTCCTTTAATCGCTCCTTCAGTTCCCGCTCCAAACGAATACTGGTTACTTCCATTTCGGTTGTTGATAGGCGGGTCATGGTTGGCATCCTGCTCCTCCTGAGAATTTAAAAGCCCTACTTGTAATACAAGTGTAGTATGTCTTGCTAATTAATCAAGGGGCAGCCCAAAGGAAGCATTTGACGGAAGCGGTGTCGCTAGTACAACCTGCACAACCCGAGCCATTGCACCAGACAGATCAGCCAACGGGCAATTGGCCTACCAGGTCGCACGGCTAAAGAAAACCTGGAGCAGCGTCTCCCCTGCCTGCTACTCCTACGGCCTAAAGACAGCCTCTACTCTTCAAGGCGCAATAGCTTGCGGTAAAAAGTTCGAGGAAAATCAACCAGGCGCGTGCGCTTGAAGTTCATGATCACCTCAATCAGGAAATCAATGAACTCAAAGTTTGCCAGCATCAGCTCATAACTCAGTTCGGCATTGCCATCAAACTGAATGCGGCAGCGAGTCAGGTCAGCCGGCAGGGTGGAAATATTCCAGGTTGCGATAAATGGGATCCCTTCTCCCCCTTCAATCTTGCGATGTCCTTCTAGCACCCCCCGTTGATAAAGACTGATGGCAAAGGGGAGAACCGCCTTTTTGCCAGTTTGCGGATAGTAGGGGACGTAAACACTAACCTGTTGATTGGGAGCGGGTTGCAGTTGGTCAAGGGACATGCGCTCTATTCCTGGTTGCTGCGGGGTGAATGACCGCTGAGATTCACGTACTTCGTAAAATATGCCCAAAAACACTCACCAGCATACACGGTTTGACAAAAACTGCTTCATCCCGAAGCCGACTGAAGTGGAATGCTTGTCTTAACTTCACATATCGTCGTATTGTGTTACTCAATAAAGTCTTATGGGTGAATCTCCTTTTATGGCACCTCTGGTCGCAAACTACTACCTGACCTATCGATGCAATGCTCGGTGTCATTTCTGCGATATCTGGGCATTAGAACCCCGGAAAGAGGCGGATTTTGAAACCATTCGCCATAATCTGACAGATTTACGTCGCCTGGGGGTCAAGTATGTTGACTTTACCGGTGGCGAGCCATTGCTCCGGGCGGATGTACATGAAATCTATGCTGAAGCCAAGCGCCAGGGGTTTGTCACCAGTATGACCACCAACACGATTCTTTATCCCAAACGGGCTAAAGAGATTCAAGGCTTGGTTGACTTTCTTAACTTTTCGTTGGATGGTCCAGATGCCGAAACCCATGATCAATCCCGTGGGGTCAAAATTTTTGACACCTTGGTTGAATCGGTTAAGATAGCCCAATCTCTAGGAGAATATCCGGTTCTGAACCATACGGTGACGGCTCAGAATTTCCAGCGCATTCACGAAGTGGCTGAATTTGCTAAGGGTCTGGATGCAAGAGTATGGCTGAATCCAGCCTTTACAGCCCACAGCAATTACAATTCGAAAAAAAATCCGACGGCAGAAATTGCCGACGCCATTGAAACGGCCGCCAAACAGTACGGTAATCTTGGCTACAATAGAGCGGCCCTTGAATTTATTAAAGCCGGTGGGAACGATACACAGAATCCTCGCTGTAAAGCGGTTGATGCTGTGATTGCAATTTCTCCGCACGATGAATTGTTATTGCCCTGTTACCATTTTGCCCAGACGGGTGTGCCGATTAATGGACGCTTGTACGATCTGTATAAGCAGTCTGAAGTTGTCCAGGAATATCGCGAATCGCAGGGTAAGCTGTCGGTGTGTGAGGGTTGTACTGTTTGGTGCTACCTGATTCCCAGCTTCTTTAAGGGTTTTGATAAGTATTGGCTGTTAAACCAAGTGACCTATGTCGGAGAGTTCTTGGCAAGAAAACGATTCTTACAACGAGCTTGAGCCGCTGAGTACTCTCCTGGCTGATCTAACTCCTGTATCCGATACGCCTGAGAATGACCTCACGTCTTTGGGGTCGGTAGATCGCCGTAGACAAAAAGCGGCCCTCGTGTTGGCTGCTATTTGGGCAAGTACCATTGCTCTGCATCTAGTTGCCTGGGGCTACTGGCTCATGTTCGGCCTGACCGCCATCATGGGGGTTCATGCTATTCGGATTTTGCTGACTCGTTCGCTGCCAGAGCCAGAAGCGTTGGCTGTGGCGGATCCGGAGAGTGTCCCCTTTGTTTCCCTGCTCGTTGCAGCGAAAAATGAGGAGGCAGTCATTGGCCGCCTGGTTAATTTACTCTGTAGCTTGGATTATCCTGCTAGTCGCTATGAACTCTGGGTGATTGATGACAGCAGCACGGATGGCACTCCCCAGGTTTTGCAGCAGCTAGCCCAGCAATACTCCCATTTGCGAGTGTTCAACCGACCGCCTGGATCCACTGGCGGTAAGTCTGGGGCACTGAATCAGGTGCTGCCCCTGCTCCAGGGGGAAATTATTGCGGTATTTGATGCCGATGCCCAGGTCACCCCTGATCTGTTGCGGCGGGTTTTACCGTTGTTTGATCGCCCGCAGGTTGGGGCGGTTCAGGTTCGTAAAGCGATCGCCAATGCCAGCGATAATTTTTGGACCTATGGACAGGTTGCAGAGATGGCCATGGATAGCTATTTCCAGCAGCAGCGCATTGCCATCGGCGGCATTGGCGAGTTGCGGGGCAATGGCCAGTTCCTGCGTCGCACTGCTCTGGAGCGTTGTGGTGGCTGGAATGAGCAGACCATTACCGATGACCTGGATTTGACCATTCGCCTGCACCTGGATCAGTGGGAAATTGACTTTCTGGCGTTCCCCTTTGTCGAAGAAGAAGGCGTGACTCGGGCCATTTCCCTCTGGCATCAGCGGAACCGTTGGGCGGAGGGCGGCTATCAGCGCTATCTGGACTACTGGAAGCCAATTTTGCGGAACCGCATGGGAACCCAGAAGACCATTGATTTATTTATGTTCTGGATCACCCAGTATTTATTGCCGACGGCTGCCATTCCTGATTTCCTGATGGCTATTTTGCGCAATCGCCCCCTGCTCTTTACTCCGGTGGCCAGTTTGACCGTTAGCCTTTCCTTGTTAGGCACCATATTGGGATTGCAACAGATTCGTCGCAAACAGAAGCAACTGGTGTTTTCCGACTATGCAACCGATGGCCAGAAAACTGCATCGACAGGAATCCATGAACTATCTGTGCTGCCGCCGTTGCGGCTCCTGATCCAGGCAATTCTAGGAACGCTGTATATGTTGCATTGGTTCCCAGTCGTAGCCAGTACAACATTGCGCATGTCGATTCGGCCCAAGCGGCTGAAGTGGGTCAAAACGGTTCATCATGGTAATGCTGATTCGGGAACCTAGAGCAAAAGACGGCTGCTAAAACGGAACGTCATCGTCATTGTCTTCATCCTCTGTTTCCACAAGTGGTTCAGAGGATGAAGCTTCCTGGCTGTAGGGAGAGCCTGTGGTACCGCCAGTAGCGGTTAGGGCTAATGCAGACAGGTCGTCGGTCAGGTCCACAACCTTACCGCCAAAAAAGTCAGCCAGCCGCTTGGCCGCAGTGGTTAGCTCATCGTCCTGTGGCCAACCGGAATTGCCCGATGAATCATCGGCTGTTTCTACGGACGCTGCGATCGCAGATGGCACGGATTCTGGCTGGACGGGGGCTGCCTTTTGGGACTTCTGAGACGGTTTGGGTTTATCAACAACCCCGATCGCGCCCATCGGTGAATCGGACGGGCTTGGGCTATGGTTGTTGGTCAGGGGAGAGCCTGCGGCTCCATTGCCTGGACTTGGCTGGGGACCCATGCCGGATGTCGTATGGTTCCCTGCTCCAGGTTGGGAGGACGGTCCCCCTGGTCCCTCTTTCGTCACCTCCAGATTGACCTTCACCACCTGCCCATAGAGCGTTTCAAACGCCTTTTCAACGTTTTTGAGTTGATTCTGGGCAATCTTGACCAGCTTTTCCGAGGTGATGCCAATCCGAGCCTGGTGGCCATCAAAGGCCAGGAGCCGGCCATAATCATTGAGCAATGCCTTACTCAAAGGATGCAGATGGGCAATCACCTGCTGCCAGATTTGCGGCAACTCACTGGTTTGCAGGGGCGCCACGGTAGGCTCAATCGCTGGTTCTGGTGGGAGATCTGGCTGCCTTGCTGTTGGCTGGTTGGACGGTTGCTCGATCTGGTGTGGCGGACTGACTGTTGGACTGACGGCCGCTGCTTGGGATGGCGGTGCAGGCTGCGCTGGAGTGGGTGGAGGAGTCGGAATCGTTGGGTTTTCCGATCGCCAGCCAGCAGTTGGCTGAGACACACTGGGGCCGGTTGACGGGGCCATTACAGGGGGGTGGGTTGCAACGGCTGGGCCAGCTACCATTTTGGCCGCGCTACCGGATGGTTGGCTGACGGATGGTCGGATCAGGGCGGAGGGCAACAGCCCCATCAAGGTCACTTCCAGCCACAGGCGAGGTTGGGTGGTATGTTTCAGTTGCCCTTCACTAGCCCGTAAATGCTGCTGTCCGGCCAGGATGGCGCCAATATCCAGGGACTTGGCAAACTGGCAGAGTTTGGCCCAGGTGGGGGCGGTCAGCGCCACCAGATCGCTGCGATTGGGAGCGGTTTTGGCAATTAACAGATCCCGGTAAAAGGCTGCCAGGTTCTGGAGCACAATCAGCGGCTCGCGGCCCCGTTCCATTAAGCGGCGGGTACTGTCCAGCAAGGTTTCCGGGTTGTCAACGGCGATCGCTTCCAGCAGGGCCATCAAATCTTGCTCCGGTACCGAGCCCACCAAATCCCACACTTGCTCAGCCGTCACCTCCCCGTCCAGTAAACTCAGTTGATCCAGCAAGCTTTCCGCATCCCGTAGTCCCCCCTGGGACAGTTGGGCCACCAGGGTAATTGCTTCCGGCGTGATGGCGATCTGTTCCTTTTGGGCGATCGCGTGCAAATGCCGCACCAAATCGGCCAGGGGAATGCGGCGAAAATCGAAGCGCTGACAGCGAGAGATGATAGTTGGCAACACGCGCTGAGGATCGGTGGTCGCCAGCACAAAAATGACATTATTGGGTGGTTCTTCTAAAGTCTTCAGCAGCGCATTGAATGCTGCTGTACTGAGCATATGAACTTCGTCAATGATGTACACCTTGTAGCGACACTGCACGGGAGCGAACTGGGCCCGTTCGATTAATTCCCGAATGTTGTCCACGCCGGTATTGCTGGCTGCATCAATTTCAATCACATCCAGTGCATCGCCCCGGGCAATGGCCCGGCAGACGTCACAAACACCACAGGGCGTTTCGGTGGGTTGCTGGCTGTTCAGACAGTTCAGCGACTTGGCCAGGATGCGGGCGCTGGAGGTTTTACCCGTTCCCCGCGCGCCGGTAAATAAATAGGCCGGGGCAATCCGCTTTTGCCGCAGGGCATTGGTCAGGGTGGTGGCGATCGCTTCCTGTCCAACCAGTTCTGCAAAAGTCTGAGGACGATATTTGTGATGCAGCGGCTGATAGGTCATAGGTTGCTAGCAATTGCCTCTCCTCTAGGGTAAGCGACAGACTCACCCAATGGGGACCGGACCTATTGCTTGAGGAGCAGAAAGTAAAGCTGGCCAGTGGCATTGATCAGCCCAGCCCGATCGCCAGCCCTCTGTCCAGTTCCCATAAAGATATCCACCCGCCCCGGACCAAGAATGGCGCCGCCGGTATCCTGGTTCAGCACATAACGCGTCACTGGCCGTTGCTCCAGTTGCCCCGCCTTAGTGGCATAGGGAATTTGGGTTTGAATCAGGGCCAACGCCCCCGGTGGAAATAGGGTCTTATCGGTGGCAATGGACCGTTCCGGGGTGACTGGCGCATTTAAATGTCCGGTTGCAGGGTTGCCGCCGGTCTCTCGCATAAACACAAAGCGTTGATTGCGTGGCAGGTAGATGCTGAGATCTTCAGGATGTTGCCGGAAGTAGCGAATCACAAAAGGCAGCAGTAGTTCTTCTGGCTTCAGTTTGCCATCCTTCACCAATTCGCGCCCGATGCCCGTGTAGGGAGAGTCCGTATGACCCGCATAGCCAACTGTCAGGGTAGAACCGTCGGTCAGCTTCAGGCGGGCAGACCCCTGGACCTGGATCAAAAAGGCCTCCAGGCGATCGCGCAGCCAGACCAGTTCCAGACCCTTTAACCGACCTTTAGCCGCTTGCAGGCCATCGGTTCCTTCCAATTCCAGACGGGTGGGATGGGGCTTGGGCCAGGTTTTCAGATCAGCCGGCAGCCGAAACAGGGGATAGCGATAAACTGGTGTCGGCACCCGGCTAGCCAGGTAGACGGGCTCAAAGTAGCCGGTAAAGCCCACGGTTCCCCGGCCATCCTTGCCCCTCGCCTGGTAGAAGATAAACTCCTGTTTCACCGCACGTTGGAGTTGGCTGGCAGTCCGAGCGGACAAAACCAGTTGGCGGAAGCGTTCCAGGCTGCGCCGCACCCGATCGCGGGTGATCCCTGGCACTGAGTAGGTGCGGTAAAAATCAACGGCATTGGCTGTTTCCAGATACCTCAGGCTGTGGTCGATCGCGACCAGCAAGGCGGTGCGATCGCTCGGCCAGCCCGTAGCGCCAAAAATCTGCTCATCGCTTCCCAACCCCAAGGGTAACGGCACTGGCTTGAGGGGCAAGGCGGGTGCAGGGGAGGGGGTTGTAGTGGGAGGCACAGTCGGTGCAGGCTGGCCCAACCCAACCGCTCCGACCCAGACCCAGGACAGCAGACTGCCCAAAAACAGCCAGCGGCAGGCTGGCTGAATAACCTGACTGTACAAGCCAGGTTGATGGCAAGATTTACGGCAGTTTGACACAGTTCAGTAAGTAATCCATCAGGGTAGAGTTGATGGGTGACTCAAATCTCTACCAAAACCATTTTCTAAGTGTTTTGAGGAGGCATTGCACCCCAAAACAGGCTTGACAGAGCAGTCGTCAAAGAGCAGTAGGGTTCAGACGGTCTGATGCTGGTAAGAGGGCGATTTCCAGAGAAAGGGCCGGACCTAATAGCGTTCGACGCTGGTGCTAAATACGGGTTCCACCCGAATGCCAATCACGCTAGACGGACGAATCACCATGTATTCTCCCTGGACATTCTTTATGGGTACGGTGATGAAGTCATGCGTCCCAGACTTGGGCACCAGCTCGCCGCTGTACCACTTTTGAAAATCCTGGATGCTGGCGAACCGAACTTCCTCCCGGTGTCCTCCTTGGATCAGCAAATGGACCACATACTCGGTGGGAGTGCGGGCATACTTACTGCGGGGCCGCTGTTCTGCGGTGGCATCCTCTGCAGGTTGACCTGGGTTAATATTACCTGTCATAGTCTTGCGATATCTCCGACGGTTCCGTGCGATCAGCTTAGACTCAATTTGCCCATTTTCAGCAAAAAAATCCGCTCAGGTAAACAAATTAAACCGTTGCAGATGGGTTTTCACCAACCCCGGCAGGGTTTTATGCAGGTGAGACTTGTCCTGAAACAGCAGTCGGTTCTGACCTGGCAAATCAAAGGGAAAGTGTCCCAGCAGATCCGGCCGTTCCATCTGGGTGAGTAAAATCTGTTCGGTCCGCTTAGATTGCAGCGCATAGCCGACTTCCACGCAGACGTTGGGGCTGGGAATTAACCGGGGTGGCGCTCCCTCCAGTTGGGTAATGGGGGTGCTGTCGGCGATAAATAACAGACTTTTGCGCAGGCTCCGCATCAGGCTGCTATTCAACCTGACTGGCCCTTCGGTCAGTCGATGGGACTCCTTGAGCACCAGGGGCAAGCGCGATCGCTGATTTAAGTTGGCGACGATCGCGGCCAGTTCGTTGCGCACCAGATCGCTGGATTCGGCAAAGTCCGTCTGATAGCAAAAATAAATCGTTGGCTCCAAATAGGACAGGACGTCCTGCTTGGTAAAGTACAGCTCATGACTACACAGATCCACATTGGCGATCGCATAGCTACCGCTGCCTTCGATGTAAAATTCAACCGTTTCCCCATCGAGATAGCGCTGGAACCATTCCGCCTGCCGAACCTCTGCAGAGTCATCCAGAAAATCAGCCCGCAATCCTGATTTGAGCAGACTGTTCTTACTGAGACGGAGATCGTGCGGCCGTTTTTCTAATTCCGTAACTGGCTCGTATTCCCGGAGATACCACGCTCTGAGGGCAATAATCGCCATTGCTTGCTCTGCCTTTTAATTGCTTTAAAACCACAACAGCATCCCCATCTTACTCTCCGAGTGACTTCCTCTCATTGGTACTTTTTCCCTGGAGTCAAACTGATTAAAAGTTAACAAATCGCCAACTAATCAGTATTTCTAGCTCCCTTAACACAGACCTGAGGATGTTTCAGATTTCAGTTCGGATGCTGCTGTAATTCGACGAGACAGATGCTAATTTAACCAGCGCTTTTACCTCTTAACTAAGTTGAACTTTGGCTGTAGTATCTGCCAGGGAAGCTTTGTAGCTTCAATTACTACAATAGCAAACTCAGGGCGGGAATCAACCGCAGGACAAGAAAGTTCATGTTTGTTAGACAAAGTACATTAAGCGGTTAAGAGAAGCTGCGCCGAGAATTTCCACCTAATATCAATAGGTCACTGAAAGAAAGCCTCCTATGGGGCATTCTTCCCTTTGGAAACGGTCTAATCATCCGGTTCAGTTTGCTTTTTAAGTTGGTAAAAGGTTCAATTGACACTGAAGAAGGGATGGGGTTGAACCTTTAATTTGGCTATGACGGAAATTCCTTTTCTGTGGCAATTGCTCCTAATACCAATTCTCTTTGATGATGAGCATTATCTGAACCCTCTCAACCTCCCCTTACCAAGGGGAGGTGCCGCAGGCGGTGGGGTAAATTCTATGCAGCATCAGATTAAATTGGTATAAGAATACGAGTTGCAGGTCAATATAGCGATCCGATCAGGATTGTGAAAGGTTTCTGCAGGAAATCCTTCTCACAAAGCCCTTTCACTATCCAGTCGTTCACAAATCATTGAGAATTGCTAGATGCTTATGGACAATCTGGATGTGCGCGATCGCACCCAGGCGGTGGTGGTGGCCCTGCAAAAACAATTGCTGCCAACCCAGCCCACTCCTTAACTCGACCGTTGCGTCCCTTCGGGAATGGGGAAGCCTCCCAGTGTGGTTACTCGTATTACATTGGTTGTCAGCAAATGAGTTCTTTGAAATTGCGATCGCTGGGGCTGGGAGTCGGGTTGGGTCTGCTGCCGTTGGTCTGTGCGGCTGTTGCAGGTTGCACAACAGTCAGTCAACCCGCCAGCCATTCCACAGGAACGACCGCTCAAGACAGCGGCGCGATCACCGCGTCCTCTTCTCCTACGAAGTCTGCCGCAAAATCCACTGAACCTAGAGACACAGAACTCACACAACTGGCCCAGGGGAAATCCCTGCCAGTGACTGACTATCAAGACATCCGCAATCTGGATCTGGCCAAGCAGTTCGCTTCTTGCCCAACTGACACCGTGTTACTGCGGTATGCCGAAAGTCCGAATTTCAAAGTCCAGATTTGCTCCAAAGAATATGACCTTTCCCTGCCCGGCTACTACATGGGTCAGGCCAAAGACGGCAGTGGCAGTCTGACATTCAAACTGACCGATCGAGCTGCTGCTGAACAGGGAGTTTACGTCAATGGGGACTACCGCTATGTCATCTACACCGATGGGTTGCACCGAGATGGCTTCCGGCCCCAACTGCAAATCTTCGGACCAGGGACTAAATTGTTGACGCAAGAACAATTACTGTCACTCTATGAAAAGGACTTCCGACCTCTGTCCGACGGCACTCCAGCCAACCGGGTTGACGTGACGACGATGGTGCCCAAAATCCGGCGCACCACTCTTCCTATTTTATTGCCGCAACCATTCCAGGTTGGCTACGACGGGCAAGTGTATCTTTCTGCTGATGCCGATGCCAATCGCTACAGTGTTTCCCTGGCTGCAGTTCCTGACTGTGGCGGTGCTAATGCCTGCTCCATTGGATTTATTGGGGCAGAGCGAGTGACTCCCCACGAAGCGTTGCCCTTTGAAACCATTGTGACTCTGACCAAAGGCATCAAAGGCTCCTTTAAACCCTTAACCTGTGGGGCATCCTGTTCACCACCGGAAATTGCCTGGATTCAAAATGGGGTGATGTATTCCATCCAGTTGAAAGGGATTGGATCTGGCACTGATGATGCTTCTGTGATGGCTGAATTGATCAAAATCGCCAATTCCGCGATCGCCGCTGGCCCCAGATGATCTGTCCTTTGACGGCCTTGAACTCTCCCTGGACTTCGCCAACAATAGGGATTCGGTTTGAGCTTTTTGCAGATGGGTTGGCGATCTTTTATCCCCAACGGGGAGCCATTTCAAGACCCGGAGGTTGTCCTTGCAGAACGGACTTGATGCCGTGAAATAGTGCGATCGCTAAGACAGTTGGTCGATGTTGTCATAGAGGGATTCGATCTCACAGGTAAAGTTAATGCTAGTCAACTCAACCAGATCGCCTGGGCTGTAAATTCGAGGAACCCATAGTTTATTGGCTTTACGCTGAAACTGCTCAACGAGAATCTGCTTTTGGTGAATCAAAATATACTCTTCCAGTTCTGCAATGGTTTTGTAATCAGAAAATTTATCCCCCCGATCAAATGCCTCAGTAGAGTCTGATAACACTTCAACAATCAGTTTGGGATGCAGAATAAAATCTTCATTGGAAGCGCGATCTCGCTCATCACAAGTTACAGCCAGATCAGCGTAATAGAAGATATTCAGGGCTGGCAGACGGACTTTCATATCCACTGCATAGGCAATACAGCCACTACCCCGTAGATGATTGACCAGTAGAGCAGAGAGGTTTCCAGTGATGATAACGTGGGCTTTACTGGCTCCCGCCATGGCAACCAGTTGACCTTGAAGATACTCGTGCTTGATGGGACTGATACGCTCAATCTCTAAATAGTCTTCTGGTGTAAAATACGCATGACGACTGCTAATAGTCATAGTGACTCCTTTATTCCAACGTCGGTGGGGTGAGCAAACTGAACCCATGGTCTGGAGCCACCTCCACTCATCGCACCGATTTCAGGTGATCCACCTGGCGCATGAAGCCGTCGGTAAACAGGCTCATCACCGATCGCTGACGCACCTTGATATTTACGCTCACCGACATGCCAGACTGTAGGGGCACTTCGCGACCGCGAATCCGTAGGGATTGGCTGTCCAGCTTAATCTTGACTGGGAAACTGTAATAAGGGCGAATCTCCGTCGGTGGCAGGGCGTCAGAGCCGATGGCTGTTACAGTGCCTTTAATATCGCCAAACTCACTGAAGGGAAAGGCATCGATCCGGATATCCACTGGCATTCCTTCTTTGACAAAGCCAATATCTTTGTTGGGGATATAGGCTTTCACCAATAAAGAGTCGGCTGGCACCACCTTCAGCACCGGCTCAGTGGAATTGGCCACAAACCCAGGCCCCAGTGCTTTCAGGTCAAACACATAGCCATCCTCTGGGGCCCGCAACTCCCGATAGCGCAGGGCCAGTTCCGTCTGACTCAGTTGGCTGTCCGTTTCGGCAATTTTCTTTTCGTTTTCCACGATTACCTTGTTCAGTTGACCGTCGATCTCTGCCACCTTCTTTTCATTCTCGGCAATTTTGTTCAGCAAGTCCTGCTGCGACAGGGCTTTGGTGTTTTGCCAGCGCTGTTTGGCCTGAGCAATGGCAAATTGTAACCGCTGCTCCTCCTGCACCAGTTGATCGACTCGGGCCTGGGCATTGGTCACTTCCTGCTGCTGGCGCAAATACTGCACCCGGGCAATGCCGCCCTCTTGGGCCACCGTCCTGAGGTCTTTAAAGATGCCCTGGTTTACCTTGAGAATTTCCCGTCCGCTGGCCAGTTGCACCCGGGTCTGATCGAGTTGCCGCTCCAATTGATCAATTTCCAATTTCGCCGCCTGTTGCCGTGACGACACTTCGGCCAGGCTCGATTCCAGACGTAACTGCTGTTCCGGCGTTAATCCCTTTTCCTGGGTGGAACCCTGCAACTGCGCTCGAAAGAGACGGATTTCATCCAGCAATGCCACCCGGCTTTTAGTCAAGGCCAACATCTCCGGCGACAACTTAATGCCGACCAAGTCATTCAGCTTCGACCCCGGTTGTTGCATTTCCGAGCGATAAAAGGCCGTTTCGGCTACCAGGGCCTGGCGAATTGTCTTCAGGGATGCCAGTTGGGCTGCATCCGCTGTCCGATCCAGGGTAATCAGGGGTTCCCCTGCTTTCACATGTTCCCCTTCCTGGACATGCACCTGCTTTACTACCCCATTGATCGGCACCTGGATTTCTCGCACCGCACCCTGGGGTTCCAGTTTCCCTGTCGCTGGCACAGCCTCATCAATGCGGGCCAGGGCGGCCCAAAGAATACTGAAACTGGTGACTCCGACAATGCCCCAGACCACGGCCCGGGACCAGAGGGGCGATCGCCGCAAAATAACCGGTTGATCAAACTGTGTCTGCATAATCTGGTCCGTTATAGGGAACTACCGTGAACATCTTGTTGCTGATAGAGGCAGTAATAGCGCCCTTTTAAGGCCATCAATTCTTCATGGGTGCCCTGTTCAACGACGGCCCCTTGGTTCATTAGCAAGATGACATCGGAATTGCGAATAGTGCTTAGCCGGTGGGTAATGAAAAACACCGTCCGTCCTCGGAAGAATTCCGCCAGGTTTAGACAGACCTGGCGTTCGGAGTCATAGTCCAACGCACTGGTGGCTTCATCCAGAATCAGTAAATTGGGGTTTTGCAGAATGGTGCGGGCGATGGCGATCCGTTGTCGCTGGCCGCCAGAAAGGGCCGCGCCCCGTTCTCCCACAAAGGTGTTGTAGCCGTTGGGCAGTTCCATGATGAAGTCATGGGCCACGGCAATGCGGGCAGCCTGAATAATCTCCTCCGGGCTGGCATCGGGACAGTTGAGGGCGATATTTTCCTGTACGGTTCCTTCAAACAGCAGGGTGTCCTGGGGCACAATCCCGATCTGTTGCCGCAGGGAATATAGCTCCACTTTGTGGATGTCGTAGCCATCAATCAAAATTCGGCCGCCCTCCGGATCATACAGTCGGGGCAACAGTTTCATCAGGGTACTCTTACCAGAACCGCTTTGGCCTACCACGCCGATAAAGGTGCCGGCTGGAAAATCCAGGTTGATATTGTTCAGGATAAGCGGCCCACTTGGTTTGAAGCGGAACGAAATATGTTCGTAGGTCACCCGACCCGCGATCGCGGGCATGGGGATGTTCTGTAAATCCAGGGCATCGGCTTCGGTGGGCGAGTCCACAATATCGCTCAACCGTTCCAGGGACAAACCGGTTTCCTGGAAGTTCTGCCACAACTGGGTCAGCCGCAGCAATGGGCTGGTGACATAGCCTGCAATGATCCGAAAGGCAATCAACTGACCTAGGGTCAACTGTCCCTTTAACACCAGAAACGCTCCCACCCACAACACCAGTAAACTGGAGAGGTGGTTGAGGAAGTTACTGGTGGAACTGGCCGCCGTTGCCGTTAGGACGGTCTTGAAGCCAGCACTGACATAGCGTGCATAGCGTTCCTGCCACTTCCAACGCGATCGCAACTCAATGTTTTGTGCTTTTACGGTCTGAATGCCGGAGAGCACTTCCACCAGATGGGATTGGGCTTCGGCATTGCGCTCCGCCTTCACCCGCAACTGCTGGCGAATAATTGGCGACACCACGATGGTCAACAGAGCAAATAGCGGTAACGTCGCCAGGGCCACGATGGTCAGCAACCAACTATAGATAAACATCACAATGATGTAAATCACAGAGAAGACCGCATCCAGCACTACCGTCAGGGCTGTGCCAGTCAAAAATTGGCGAATATTTTCCAACTCATTGACCCGGGTGGCTAGTTCCCCGACTGGTCGCCGCTCAAAATAGCGCAACGGCAGGCGCAGCAGGTGGTCGATGATTTCCGACCCCAGCGCCATGTCAATCCGATTGGTGGTATCGACAAACAGGTAAGTCCGCAGACTACTCAAGATGGCTTCAAACAGGGCAATCACCACCAGAAAAATGCCCAGCACCTGCAAGGTGTCCGGGCTATTCTGCACCAGCACTTTGTCAATAATTACCTGGGTAATCAGGGGATTGGCCAAGCCAAACAGTTGCACAAAGAACGAGGCAATAAACACCTCGATTAACACCCGACGATACTTAACCAGGGAGGGTAAAAACCAATTGAGGCCAAACTTTTTCTGCGGTGTTTCGCGGGTTGGCTGCACCAGCAACACTTCTACCAAGGCCGACTCATCAGCGGCTTCGCCGTCCGGGATCAGGTTTTGCGGCTGTTGCTGCAGAATGCCCACGGGCGGCACCCCCAGGACCAGTTTTCGGGGGGAGGTTTCATACAGCACGGCGATTTGATCTTGCCAGGTTACCAGGGCTGGGGTTTGCACCCGGTTGATAGCTGATAGGGGCACTCGCACCAGTTGCACCCGCAGGCCCATCAGTTCCGCCACCGCCCCACAGGTGGTCAGCGAGATCGAGCCAATGCGTTGCTGCTGATTGACCAGCACCTTACGAATTGCCTCCCGGCGGAAAGGCATGCCAAAGGAGCGGGCCAGCATCTGAAAACAGGCCAGGGTGCCCTCAATCGGGCCGGAGCCCCGCACAAAGGGATAGTCTTCCGTCCGCGCGGCCTGCATGGGTTGCCGCACCCCCGCTTCCAGTTCCGGCACCCGCTCCGATGCGTAGGGAATGTCTACCGTGGCCTGACTGGCCGCCCCATCAGGACTGGTCACCCCAGCGGGACTGGTCGTCCCAGGCGGTGATAGGGCTGGTGTAGGGACGGCTGGCAACTCCGGCAAACCAACCAGACGCAGGCTGGTCCCTGTTGCTAGGGGCGTCGTAGAGGCGTAGCGATCGCCCACCTGCACATCCGCGGGCAAATGGGTGCCACCGCTAACCAGCCACAGGCGATGATCGGCTGTCAGGGCTGCGTTACCGTTGGTCGGCTGTCCCGCCAGTTGTGTCTGAACCTTTACCTCTGGAAATAACCGTAGGGTTAATTCTCGCAAGTCGGCTACGTTCAGGCTGCGCAACACCTGGTCATAATCGGCCCGTCGATGTAACTCCGCCGCCAGCAAGTCGTACACCTCCGCCAGTCCGGCCTGCTGCTGGAAGAACTGGACAACGGCAGGCTCCCGCTCCAGCAACGCCAGGAAGTCCCGGGCGGGCAAGGTCAGGCAAATGGTTTCACTGGAGGCGATCGCGGTTTCGCAGGCCACCCCGCGCATCAGCCCCACCCAGCCGATCACTTCGCCCGCATCTAACCGCTTTAAGGTAATCGGCTGATGCGTATTGGGGTCATAGACCAGCAGGCGGACCTGCCCTTCGTAGACAATCGATACCTGGGCTGGTAACCGATCCTGGGTCGCGATCGCCTGTCCCATGCGGTAGCGCAGGACTTGCAAACGCTGAGCCAACTGGCTGCAACTGGCTGGGGATAAATGGCGGAAAGGGGCAACCGTCGTGAGGAACGACTCCGTTGCACGGGTAGTGTAAGTCATGGGCAAATGACTCCAGCAAACAGGGAAGCATGAGAATGTCCTCTTCTTTCGAGGGTACAGGCTAGAACAGCCAACATCGAATTTATGAGGATTTCCTTAAATTTCCTTCACCTCCCGTACAACTACCCCTTCCAGCCGTTAGCCGGAGAGCAGAGGGGGATCACAGTTGGGCCAGTTCCGGCTCCTGATGATATAGGGTGGCGTCAATGCGGCTGCCCCGATAAGCCAGGATATACAGCTCCTTTAGATCCCGGATTAGGGGATAACGGGGATTGGCGCCGGTGCACTGATCATCAAAGGCTTGTTCGGCCATTTGTTCCACCTGTTCGTAGAAGGCCCGTTCCTCCAGCGGCAGGACTTCCTTGATGGTTTCCGGGATATCCAGCGATCGCTTCAACTGCTCGATGGCAGCCACCAGGCGTTCCACCTTTTCGGCTTCCGTTTCTCCTCCCAGTCCCAAATAGTCGGCAATCTGGGCATAGCGCCACTTGGCATTGGGATATTTGTATTGGGGAAAGATGGCCTGCTTAAAGGGCACATCGGTGGCGTTGTAGCGAATCACATGGCTGATCAACAGGGCATTGGCCAGACCGTGGGGCACATGGAAGGTGGACCCCAACTTGTGGGCCAGGGAGTGACAGATGCCCAGGAAGGCATTGGCAAAGGCCATACCGGCAATCGTGGCGGCATAGTGCACCTTTTCCCGGGCTTTGGGATTGGCGGCTCCCTCCTGATAGGCGGCTGGCAGATACTTCAGCAGGAGCCGAATCGCTTCCAGGGCCAGTCCATTGGTGAACTCGGAGGCAAACACCGACACATAGGCTTCCAGCGCATGGGTGAGGGCATCCACACCGCCGTAGGCTGTTAGTTTCCGGGGCATGTCCATGATCAGTTCCGGGTCGGCGATCGCCATATTGGGCGTCAAGGCATAGTCCGCCAAGGGATACTTGATGCCGGTGCGATCGTCCGTCACCACCGCAAAGGGCGTCACCTCAGAGCCGGTTCCCGATGTGGTGGGAATGGCTACCATGATGGCTTTCTGGCCCAGGGGCGCGACCTCGTAAACCCGTTTGCGGATGTCCATAAAGCGGGTGGCTAGGCCATCAAAATCCACCTCCGGCTGTTCGTACATCAGCCACATCACCTTGGCCGCATCCATCGGTGAACCGCCGCCAATGGCAATCATCACATCTGGCTGAAACAGGTTAATAGCCGCCAGTCCCTTACGCACCGTGGTTAGAGAAGGATCCGGCTCGACATCGTAAAAGATCTCGTACTTCATACCCATCTCATCCAGCACCTCGGTCACCTTTTCCGTGATGCCCAGTTCAAACAGTGGCCGGTCAGTGACAATAAAAGCCCGTTGTCGCCCCACCAG
>Ga0272446_1000490_pt1 | contig 62451 bp, 39 predicted proteins | sample YNPCB0061_FD_194587 | JGI IMG/M metagenome (GOLD analysis project Ga0272446, IMG submission 194587) | Hot spring microbial mat communities from Yellowstone National Park, WY, United States - YNP-CB-006-1 | ecosystem: Environmental > Aquatic > Thermal springs > Hot (42-90C) > Sediment | place...
AGAGGTATAAAATCTCCTCTCTGTGATTAGAGAAAACACCTAAGTAATTGTTATTCCACAAGATAAGTTTTCTATCGGCAAAATGAAACCTTTTGGAAAATAGTTTGCGCCATATAATTTTATATTTTTGTTGGAAAACTTGTATGCCTTGACTTCCTTGTAAAGGATATATAGGTTTGTCCAAAGAATAATACTGCGGGTGGGTACTCAATAAGAATCTGTCCGCTTGGACATTATCCACAATCTCAAAATTTTCTTCATTTTTTTCTTTTTCAAAAAACTGTTCTTCTAACTCTACGCCACCATCAAAATAAAATCTCGTACCAAACTTTTGCATTGCCAAGTGATGCTCGAAATAGCTTGCGAGATGCTCCGTATTTTCAAAATAAGCATTTGCAAAGTCAATAAAGTCTTTATCTTGCTTCAAGAAATTCCAATTCAACCAATTTTTCCTTAGTTGTTTCTGCAAAATTTCGTATCGGTTTACTGATTTGCCTTTCTTAATATTTTCTAAACAAACCTCGATGGTATCATTGGCAGACTGATAAACTACTATTTTAGTTTGGTGATGGTGTTCTGGCTTTTGCTTTTTTACAAAAAGAATGAGACTTGAAGTAGGGACAGCCTTCTTTTGATTTAAACCTCTCTCTATAAACATTTTAGACTTGAAAATTACTAATTTTTCTATCGTACAAAAGTTAGACAAGTGATAACGCAAAACATCGTAATTGGGTTCGGTAAGTAGAGTTTGAGGGATAATATAACTTAGCTTACCTCCGTCTTTGAGCAAACCCAAGCCAAGTGCTAAGAAAAAAGCATATAAATTAGGTTTTGGTGCATATTTTTTTGGATTCTCAGGAACGCTATGCAGGTTTACGCCATAGACATCGTTGAGTTTTACCTTGCCTTCTTTGAGAAATTGAAAAAAAAGCACACCTCTCTTAGCACTTTCGTTATAAGAAATATACGGCGGATTGCCAACGACATAGTCGAAGCGATAGCGATTGATAGGAGGATTTTCTTGATTTTCCAAACTGCGTTTCAGATTTTTCAAATCATCTTCATCTCTGACGAAACTCTTGTATCCCAAATTAATGTCGCCAAAGTCCAATGTACCCTGTCCTTTGCTTTTGGCAATTTGTTTTTGAACGTCATAAAGGGTATTCTTGACTGCGGTGTCCAAAAATTCAGCTATGCTGTCTTTGGTTTTGAAAACTTTTATCTTTTTGTCCAGCACATTGGTATAGTCCTCGTTGATAATCAAAGGCAACATGCGCATGATGATGCTCATTTCTGCTAAGTAAAGCGGGAATTCTGCCACGTCTATACCAAAAATATTTTCGTTAATGAGTCGCTCTATTTCTTCTGAGTCTGTTTTGGTAGTATGAGGCAGACTTTCTATTAGGTTACGTACAGCACTGTAAAGGAAAGTTCCGCTTCCGCAAGAAGGGTCAATGAGGGAAATTTTGTCTTGCTTACTATTTTTTGTTAGTTCCTTGCCCGTGTAGCCCAACTCCTCGAGCATGAAATCAACTACTTGGGGGGCAGTAAAATACTGTCCTAAATTCTCGTTGTAAAGCTGTTTAAGATAATTTTCATAGATAAAGCCAAAAATTTCGTTTCGGATATTGGCAAAAGAATAGCGTTTGATAAATACAAAAATATCGAGCCAAGGAGTAACGTCTTGGAGTAAATGTGTAGGCTTGGCCAAAACTGTATTCAAGGTGTCCTCTATGATTGTCTGCTCGCTTTTGAAGGGTTTATACACATGTTTGGATACTAAATCACTGATAAACTTGGTAACGGTAAGTATATCGCTAAAAAGTCCTGTATTAAGATTGCGCTGTATGCGCTCTATTCGCAGTTGGAAATCAGATTTAAAGTCTGCAAAGCCATTATCTGCTAAGGTTTTATACAAAATGAATTGGATAATGTAGGAATAAGTGAGTTCTACTGCCTGCTTGCCAGCATTGCTCTCTCCCAAATGCGTAAAATAGCCTTTGAGGTTTAGCTTGTGCTGAAAACTATTGATGAGTGTAGTAATATCTTTGAAAAAATTTTGGCGATACGCTTCTACATTCAGGTCTTCCTCTTGGGAAGCCTGTTCTGCAATTTGGAAAAAGCGGAGGTAATAATGAATAGGCTGAACATACTCTTTCCAGAAAGTAAGAAATTCTGCTGTTTTTTCAAAAATATCTCTCAAAAAAAAGGTGCAGATAGGCGTTTTCCCTACATAAAATCGCCACTCGTTGCCGTCTGTAAGAATACCTGTTTTTTTATCCCAAACCAATTGATAGGCAAACAGTTGTTTTTCTCCTGCTTGGATATTGCCATAGCGTTCTATTTCCACAGGAATCACAATTTCACTGTCAATATAAATAATTACATCTGCTCGCTTTTGTTTCTTGCTACTTTCTTCTAAAAACTCATATTTTCGTTCATTTTCAGGAGTGGAAAGTTTGGCTTCTTTTAAGTCAAAAATCTCTTTGCACTGTAATAACTTTTTGACAAAAAGTTGTACTCCACTCCCAATTTCCTTTGTTTGGTAAGCAAGTTTTTCTTTTTCCCATAAAATAATTAAGTCTTTTTTAGAATACATTGATTGTATGTGTTTTAAAATTTTTGTCCTTACTTCAAGCCTTCTAAAGCCTTTTTAAGTGCTTTAATTTTTGCCTCTGCGTCTGCTTTTTTCTTGCGTTCATTGGCGATGATTTCAGGTTTGGCATTTTGAACGAATTTCTCATTACCTAATTTTTTGTTTACAGACTCTAAAAAGCCTTCGTTATATGCGAGTTCTTTTTCTATCCTTGCTCTCTCCTCGGCGACATTGATTTTTAAAGGAATAAAAAACTCATCTCCTTTTACTACAAAGTTGAAAGATTTAGGCATATTTTGGGAAGTAAAGCTGATAGCAGAAAGGTTTGCTAACTTCCTGATAATAGGCTTAAAGCGGTTATAAATTGCCTTGCTTTGGGTTTTGATATAAAGAATTAACTCCTCTTTGGGGGATATGCCTTTGCTGTTTCGCATTTCTCTAATTTGGCGAACTATCTCAAAAGCTATTTCTCCTTCGCTGATGATTTTCTCAAAAGCCACGTATTGCTTCTTGGGTTGCGGGTATTCGGCTACGATAATGCATTCATTTTCGCCCCTTTGCTTCAAGGCGTGCCAAAGCTCTTCGGTGATAAAGGGCATGAAAGGGTGCAGTATTTTTAGGAGATTTTCAAAGAAAGTAATCGTAGCTTCATAAGTTGGGCGGTCAATAGCCCCCCTCGTTCCGCTCTCTTGGGAGGTCGTCAGGGGAGCATATTCAGGCTTTATCATTTCCAGATACCAAGAGCAGAAATCGTCCCAAACCAGTTTGTAAACCGTCATAAGGGCATCGGAGATGCGGTAGTTGGCGTAGTGTTCCTCTAACTGAATAAGGGCATCGTTCATGCGCGCCTCAAACCACTTGGTAGCGACAGTGTTGCCTCCTGTATCCTCTTCGGCTGTTTCAATTACCTGCCAGCCTTGCACAAGCCGAAAAGCATTCCAAATCTTATTAGTAAAATTGCGTCCTTGTTCGCAGAGTTTTTCATCAAAAAGCAAGTCGTTCCCCGCAGGTGAGCTAAAAAGCATACCTGTTCTTACTCCGTCTGCTCCGTATTTTTCTATGAGTTCTATGGGGTCAGGTGAGTTGCCCAAAGATTTGGACATTTTCCTGCCTTGCTTATCTCTGACGATACCTGTTAGATACACATTGGCGTAAGGTTTTTCTTTTCTGTATTCATAGCCAAATATAATCATGCGAGCTACCCAAAAGAACAAGATTTCAGGAGCAGTAACTAAGTCATTAGTGGGGTAGTAGTATTTAATGTCTTCATTGTCAGGGTCAAGCAAGCCATCAAAAACGGCTATGGGCCAAAGTCCAGAAGAAAACCAAGTGTCTAAAACATCTCCATCTTGGGTTAAGTTGTTAGTTGTTAGTTGTTGGTTGTTGGTTGTTGTCTTTACTAATTCAAGGGCTTCTTCTGCACTGTGGGCAACTACGAAAGTGCCATCGGGCAAGTACCATGCAGGAATGCGGTGTCCCCACCAAAGCTGGCGAGAAATGCACCAATCTTTGACATTTTCCATCCAAGAGCGGTACATGTTTTTAAACTTAGCAGGGTGCAGTTTGATATTATCATTCATTACGTTTTCTAAGGCAGGTTTGGTAAGTTCAGACATTTTTACAAACCATTGCGTAGAGATTTTAGGTTCTACGACAGCATCAGTACGCTCTGAATAGCCGATATTAGTAGTATATTCCTCTACTTTAACGATTAAGCCTTGTTCTTCTAATGCCTTTGCTACCAATTTGCGGGCTTTGAAGCGTTCTGTGCCTACAAAAACCTGTGCCGCCTCGCTCAAAGTACCATCATCGTTGAGCGTATCAATCACTTCTAAATTATGTTTTAGTCCCAAGTTGTAGTCATTGAGGTCATGAGCAGGTGTAACTTTTAAAGCCCCTGTGCCGAAGGTCATGTCCACGTATTCATCAAATATGATAGGTACTTCTCTGTTTACCAAAGGAACAATTATCTTCTTGCCTTTTAGGTGTTTATAGCGTTCGTCATTAGGGTTTACGCAAACGGCAGTATCGCCCATGATGGTTTCAGGTCGTTGGGTGGCGATAGTCAGATACTCCTCACTGTCAGCTATTTTATATTTTACGTAATAAAGTTTTGACTTAGTTTCTTTATAAATTACTTCGTCATCGGAAAGAGCAGTTTTGCCTTGCGGGTCCCAATTAATCATTCTTGCTCCACGATAGATATAGCCCTTGCGATATAAGTCGACAAACACCTTGATAACCTGCTCAGAAAGCTTGTCTTCCATAGTAAACCTTGTTCTGTCCCAATCGCAAGAGGCACCCAATTTTTTCAACTGCTCTAAGATGATACCTCCGTATTTTTCCTTCCATTCCCAAGCATGTTTTAAAAACTCCTCCCTTGTAAGGTTCTTTTTTTCAATACCTTTTTCTTTGAGCATTTGCACTACTTTTGCCTCCGTAGCGATAGAGGCATGGTCGGTGCCTGGCACCCAGCAAGCCTCTTTACCCTCCATACGTGCCTTGCGAATCAAAATATCTTGAATCGTATTGTTGAGCATGTGTCCCATGTGCAGTACGCCGGTAACGTTAGGCGGAGGAATCACAATTGTGTAAGGTTGTTTATTAGGATTGGGTTTTGATGAGAAAAACTTTTTCTCGAGCCAATAGGCATACCACTTATCTTCTACCTCTTTGGGATTATATGTTTTTGCTAATGACGACATTTTTAAATTATGGGTGATGGGTTACTTTTTTTAATAACAGTTGAATGGTTTAGTAGCCGTTTATGTAGATGGATAGGTTTTTTTACTATCTAACCATTTGAACTACAAACTATTCATTTTGCAAATGTAACTAATCTTTTTGAAAAATAGAAATGATAAAAAGAGAAAAAAATAAAAAGAGAAAGTATTTTATCAACTAAGATGATGATTAGGATTACTGCCTTGTATTTATGCGTTGTCGTAAATAGCCAATCAACTAAAAATCAATTCTATACAAAAAGTAAGGTAAAAAAGGAAATTGGTATTCAGTGTTGATATCTTTGATGCTATGGTCGTAGTACAGCCTAAACACATTTTGGCGATTGCTGAGATTTTGCATATCTATGGCAAAGGTTCGTGAGTAGTTTTGTTTGTCTTTTTTCCAACTCAATCGCAAATCTATGCGGAAGTAATGGGGGAGTTGTGCCTCATTGACTCTATTTGCCCACCCTATTTCTCTGCCTGCTCTCCGCGATGCTTCTAAGTCAATGGGTGTGTAGCGAAAACCTCCCGTATAGACCATGCGAAGGTTTGCGCCTAAGGTGTGGACATGCCTATTTTTGGTTAAAATCCATTCTTTGCCAGAAGTAACACTATAAGCAAACTTGCCATTAAAACGAGTATTACGTTCCCTTCCGTCTGCACTTGTATATTTGGATTCGTACAAGGAGGCAGAAAAAAGAAAATAATAGTTGTTGTTGAAAAATCTTTCCAATGTCCACTCTAAGCCGTAGTTCCTGCCTCTTCCTTTATTTACCAAAGAATCCGTAACAAAACCGCTTAATTGATTGAGGATAGAAAAAGTACTTAGAGGGTTAGGATTGATAGGGACATGAAATAGAGATTGATAATAAGTTTCTATCTTACTTCGCCAATTTTCATTCATTACCCAGTCATAACCTAAAACGAAATGGTGAGATTTGGTAAAATCTAAGTTGATATTAGCCTGATGAATAGAACGGTCACTCGCTAAAATATTGGCAAAATAAGTTCCTATGGGGTGGTGTTGGGCATGTAAGCCATAACCTAAGGTAAGTGCATGTTTTGGGGATATTTCATAGCGTAAAGAAGCTCTTGGTTCAAGCGATTTTCTTTGGTTAAGAGCAAAGTACAAAAAATGCAGTCCTGTTTGCAAAGTAAGTGTTTCATTAATTCGGTATTTCCATTGACTATACAACTGCCATAGTATTGCTCTATTTTTTTCTGAAAGTTTGTTTATTAAAGGTTGATTTGGCGCAGGGCGAGAGCGGCTGAGCAAGTCATAGCCTATATTTTTCAGAAAAAATCCTGAGCGCCAAGTACTTCTCGCACTAAATTTGTGATTGAGCATTGCCGAGAAAGTGATTCTATTCTCAAAATATTGGTTATTCCTATTTTCTAACAGTTCGTAGCGATTATTGAATCTTTTTTCCATAAATTCATTTCCACCTTCAGAAATGGCAAGCATTGTTTTCAGGTAGGTACTGGTACGAAAATTATAGGTATGCGTCAGACCGATGACTCCCATGTGATAATTATAACTTCTTTGGTTTCTTAAACTTGCGTTTTGTTTCCATCGCATAGAGTCGGCTATGGCTTGCACAAACTGTTGGCTTATGCCGCCCAAGCCGAAGATAGTAAAACTTCCTGTTTTGTTTGTAGGGAAGTGCAAGTTAAAAGACAAGTCTTGGAAGGTAATTACTCCGCTTCTTAATGTAACTACTTTGCTTACTAAACCCAAGGTAGAATACCTGTAATTAACTAAAAAAGAGGCATTTTTTCTCTTAGAAACAGGAGATTCCATAGCAATATCTAACCCAATTACGCTGGCTTGGACGGTAAATTCGCGTTTTTCGTTGTTGCCTTTTCTTAGCTTTAAGTCAAAAGCCCCGGAAATAGCGTTTCCATACTCAGCAGGGAAGGCGCTGGTCATAAAGTCTGAATTGGCTAATACCTGTGCGCTCAACATGCTGATACCTCCTCCAGAAGAACCTTCCCCTGCAAAATGGTTAGGATTAGGAATGTCTATGCCTTCTAATCGCCATAGCAAGCCTACGGGAGAGTTTCCACGAATAATTATTTGATTATTAGCCTCCGAAGCCGCTACTACGCCTGCATACGAGGCCGCCATGCGCAAGGGGTCGTTGAATGCGGCGGCGTAGCGTTGGGTTTCCTCTACGGAGAAGGTACGTCCACTTATGGCTATCATCTCATTCAGAGGCTGGCTCTTAGGGGTTTCTGCAAGCACAGTTACAGCTTCCATCTCTTTAAGAGATTCTGTAAGTTCTATGGTTAAGATGATTTCCTTTCCTGCATTTACTTGTAGTTCAGGAATAGCAAAGTCCTCATAACCTACAAATTTTACTTTTAACAAGTACCTACCTATGGGAACTTTCTCCAAGCGGAAATTTCCTTGATAGTCGGTAGTTGTACCAATTAAAGGCGAAGTTTGCGGCAAAAAGACCATTGCACCCACTAATACTTCATTGGAGGCTTTGTCTATAACCCTGCCTCTGATAGTTTGGGTAATAGGCTGGCTATAAACTAAATAAGGGAGTATCAGGATAAAAATAGATACACTTTTTCTCATATTTTATTGGCGAAATAAATGACGATGTGCCAATAAAGTTCTGTTTATTTTAGCCTGTAAAGGAATTTACATTTTAATACCTATAATAGTAATATCGTCTCTCTGCTCTACATCTTTCATATGCATATCAAGAATTTCCTCTAACTTTTGTTTTTGTTCTTTTGTGCTTAAAGAGGCATTAGCTTCAATGATTTCTGAGAGTTTAGACGAAGTAAAGCGGTGTCTTTCAGTATCATTTTGGTCAGCAAAACCATCAGTAGTTAGGAAAATCATATCTCCTTTATTCAAAATAATTTCATGATTTTGGAAAGGGTGTTCTTTTTTGTACTTTCCGCCAATTGAGCGTTTTTCACCTTTAATGATTTCTAATTTACCCTCTTCTTGTCTGTAATAAAGGAGCGGTCTTTTTGCTCCTGCAAATACTATTTTGGTTTGTCCGTCTAAGAGTTTTTCTATCGTACAGAAAGCTACGTCCATGCCGTCGTCATTCATTTTCTCATATTGCTTGAGAGCTTCTCGGAAGCGTGTGTCTAATTGCTCTAGCACGAGTGCGGGTTTGTAATAGATGGTATCGTCAGTGCCTCTCTTGCTCAAACTCACCAGAGAAGTTTCTACTTCACTTAGCAGATAGCTTGCTATCACTGACATAAATCCGCCGGGTACACCATGACCTGTACAGTCAATTAAGGCAAAAGATGTCCACGTCCTGCCGTCTGTAATGATTGGATTATGCCCAAGCCAATAAATGTCCCCAGATACGATGTCTTTGGCTCTATAAATTACAAAGTAATCATCAAAAAAGGCACGCATCTGGTTATCGGAAGGCATAACAGCTTCTTGAATGGTTTGAGCATAGCGAATACTATCCGTAATATTTTTATTTTTACTTTTAATGACATCATAGGCATTGGCATTAGAAAGAGCAACAGAAACATACGATGCCAATGTTTGCATCATTTTTAGGTCTATATCATTAAAAGCATTTTTCTCTAAACTCTGCGCAGTGATGACACCTAATATCCTATCCTCGAAAGTGAGTGGCAGATAAATCATAGATTTAGGCGTATTTTCGTCTATTTTAATTGGTTTCTTAAAATAGTTTCTGTATTGCATTTCTAAGTTATTGATAGTTACGGGCTTATTATTTTTTACACACCATACGCCCAACTTATCTTCCTCGTCCATATATTCAAAGTGGTCTTGTTGGGCTTCTCCTTTTACAAAGTCTAAAAACTCTATCCTTCCTTCCGCCTCGTCATAAATACCCACCCCAAAGAAAGAAGAGTGAATCAAAGAAGCCATATTGGAGTTGGCAGTTTGTACCATTGTGCGAAAATCGAGGGTAGAGGTTACTTTCTGACCAATGCTACTGATATTTTTGATATTTTCGTAAGCGTGTTGGATTTCTTCTTTTTGCTTGCGAAGGCGTTTGGAGAGGAAGTAAAAACCTACTACTAAACCCAATAAAATTATCCCTGCGATGATAGCCAAATAAAGTTCTATTTCTAAGATGTGTCGCTTTTCATCTTCTTTTTTGATTCTTTCGCTCTGCTCAAGAATAATTTTCCTAAGCTCTTCTACCACTTTATTAGATTGGTCTTGAAGTGCCTCAAAAGTACTATCATTTTCGATAAGTGCATCTTCTAAGTTTCTTAGATAGACTTTCAAGGCAGAACGTTGGTCGGGGCTAATTTCTTTTTCATTGCGAAGCTTTTGAGCGATAGATTCCATTTCTCCTCTAATCACCGTACTTTTTTCCATGAGGAATTGCTTTTTAAACTCCAACTCGTTAATAACTCTTTTAAAATCAGCACGATAATCTAAAATCAGTGAGTCAAGTTTTACTTGTGCGGGTATTATCTCCTTCTTATTGGCTTCTTCTGAGTCTTTGGTGCGAATTACTAAGAATACATAGTTCCCGTTAGCATCTACGTTGAACTTGCTAATCTCAAAGCCGTCAATTTTAAACTTATTTACGTGAACATCAGAAGTTACTACTTGAAATCTTCCTTCTTTATCAGTTTGATATTCTTTGTCCTCTACCTTAATTTTTAGATTTCCTACTGGAGAGTAATCCTCTTGGAATAAGACAGTTACGCTAAAAAGTTGGGGGGTGCTTTTGTCCTCAACACGGCTACTTTCTGAGCCGCTGTGAGTAATGGTAGATTTGATGATGTAGTAATCTCTGCTTTTATCATAAGTATAACTTTCCTTGCCTATGATAACTCCTTCTACATCAAACTTGAGATTCTCGTTAGGCTCTATCTGAGGGGGTAAGTCCATGGTGAACTCTCCATTGTTGTTAGTAAAAACAGGACTAACTTCGCTTACTCCTGCTAAGGAAACAGCAATATTTCTCACTACTTGACCTTGATTCCCTAATAGTTTTCCTGTAAGAAAATTGTTTGAGGAGTAAAGCAAAATTTGGATTTCATCACCTACTAAGTCCCATTTCTTTACCTTATATCCCTTCTTTAATGCTCTTACTTTTTGTGGTTTAGCTCCTTTAAGGGCAAGCGTATTAAATTCTCCTTTAGCATTAGTTGTCAGGCTAATACTATCGTTGATAGTAACTTCCACCCCTTGTAGAGGTTTGCCTTTATCATCTTTGACCTTCCCTACAATAATGCGATTCTGTGCCAATAAAAATGAATTGCTGAGAAGGGGAATAGATAAAAAAAGGAATATGAAAAATAATCTTATGTTCATTAGTAATCAAACCAAATGTCTGCAATAACTTTATATCAATATGTTCTAAAGGGGAATTGCTTATCTTCCCTCGCAAAATTAGGGAAAAATGATTTTTCTTTTTGCAAAATAAAAATTATTTTATGTATTCCAAAGAGATGCCAAAGTATTTTAACATCTGAGATGGAAACTTACTGGCTTGCTACTTAGCCCATAAGTTGGTGTTTAGCCTTTTCTAATCTTTTTTGAGCGATATCAAAATAAAATTTATCTAATTCATAACCAATAAATTGGCGATTATTTGCTATGCAGGCTACTCCTGTGCTTCCGCTTCCCATAAAAGGGTCTAAGACAGTCTGCCCCTCAAAACTTACCAACTTGACCAGATGACTCATGAGGGTTACAGGCTTTTTAGTAGGGTGAGTATTAAAATCCTCAGCATGTTGGCGAACTTTGGGAACGAGGAAGAATTTGTCATAGCCATCGTTGAATTTTTCAGTTCTTAGGATATTGGCGGTTAGTCTGCCTTGGGGGTGTGGGTTGTGTCCTACCTTCCCTTCGCCCTCTTCGTAAGGGATACGGGTTTCTTCTAAATTTAATGCTCCTACATGGTACTTGATGATATTTTTGGCTACTGTCAAACCTTTTTCCAAAGGCTTTTGTATCAGTATGATAGGCTCATAAGCAGGTTTGATTCCTAAACCCGCTCCTTTGTACTTCAAAGCAGTTTTAGAAGTAGGTTCTTGTTTATTTTTGCCCTCTTTGGCGTAATAGTCCTCAGCTCCCCCCTTTTTGTAGCCTTGTACATAAGTATATTGTCCTACTATTTTGCTTTTTACCCCTAACTCTTTATCAATATCCAAAGCAATATCTCTACTTTTAGGCATTCCATTCAGATAAACCCAAAAAAGCACGTCTTTAATCAAAAAACCACTATCCTCCAAGCTTACCATTAGCCTGTGCATCAAGCGAATAGAGGAAAATACTAAGCCAAACCCTCCATTTTTCAAGACTCGCAAAGTATCTGTCCAAATCTGCTTATCAGGTAGGTCTTTGTCCCAATAGCTATTTTGAAAAGAAATACCGTAAGGAGGGTCTGTAACTAAGGCATCAATAGAATTTTCAGCAAGTTCAGCAAGTCCATAAGAAGATTGATTATATATCAGATAATCAATATTTTGCATAATTTTCTACTGATAAGGTTTTATACTTTTGGCAGTTTCCAACCGTTTTGATAATTGGATTTCATCAATTCGTTGGCTTTGCTGTCAGCGACAAACTCGTTTTTTGTATAGTCCCAAAATACTCTTCTGCCAGTTTTAAAGGCAATATTTCCCATTTGACAAACCGTAGCTACATGCGCTCCTACCTCTATGCTGCACTTAGGCGTGCCCCTGGTTTTAATGCAGTTGATAAAGTCTTTGGCGTGTTCGTCTAAATATCCGCCTCCCTGTGGTTGGAAAGGTAGCTTTTCCATTTTATAAATGATATTTTTTCTATCATCACTATTCACTTCTGGTAGAATTTCCCACCCACCTCTATCGACTACTAAGGTACCATTATTCCCAATGAAAGCGATGCCGTGGTTTCTTCCATAGTTGCCTCCGTCTATGCCCACGGCGTGTTCCCAAATCATGCTAAACTTATCAAATTCGTAAACTGCTTGTAGGGTATCTGGGGTTTCTGCCGCATCATCGGGGTAGGCAAATTTTCCACCCAAAGCCATGACAGAGCGAGGGACGGACGCATTCATTCCTGCTAAGGCGATGTCTATCAGGTGAACTCCCCAATCGGTCATCAAGCCACCTGCATAATCCCAAAACCAACGAAAGGTAAAATGAAAACGATTTTTGTTGAACCTTCGTTTGGGTGCAGGACCGAGCCACATATCGTAATCTACGCCTGCGGGAGGGTCAGAGTCAGGAACGACGGGAACGGATTTCATCCAGCCTTGGTAAGCCCAGGTTTTTACTAAGCGAATCTGCCCAAGTTTACCCGATTGCACATATCTAATAGCATTGTCGAAATGGTAGCCACTTCTTTGCCATTGTCCTACTTGGACTACTCTTTTATAACGCTTTGCTGCTGCGACCATAAGCTGACATTCTTCTATGGTATTTGCTACGGGTTTTTCTACAAAGACATCCTTCCCTGCTTCGCAAGCGTGAATCATTTGGAGAGCGTGCCAATGGTCGGGCGTACCAATGATAACAGCGTCTATGTCTTTGTTGTCCAACAGCTTGCGGTAATCATTGTATTGCTTAGGCTTTTTGCCTTGTATTCTCTCCGCATCGGCAGTACGTTGGTCAAGCACGCTTTTGTCCACATCGCAAAGCGCCACACATTCTATTTCAGGCATCTTGAAGTGAGCGTTCATGTTTGACCAGCCTTGCCCTTTACAGCCAATCAGCCCTATTGTCACCTTGTCATTAGCGCTTACTTTTTTCTTTGCAGCAAGTAGGTCATCTGGCAATATAGTGAGCAAGGCTGCCCCTGCGCTTACTTTTACTGCGTCATTGAGGAATTTTCTTCTTGACTTTTCCATATTTACTTTGGTTTTAATATCTCAAATTTAGCAAAGATATTTATTTCCCTCAAATGATTTGGTAAACCCTCTGAAATTTTAAAATGCACTGTCATTTTTGTACTAAAATAATAAGCGCTTATACTTATGCAAGATTTTTTCTATTTTTTTATATTTTAACAAAAAAATGTGCTTGTAATTATACAAAATTTTATCATGTTTGCGTTATACAAAGATGTCCTTTCAGGAAAACCTTTGTTTTTATAAAATGTTGATTTTTACCATCAACTATAATTACTTGAAAAAGGTTTTAAATAAAAATAACATACAATTTTATACTTTAAAATCAGAATAAGCCGAATATACCATGCAATAAAATGACTGATAAGGAGAACAATAACATACTATCAAACGATTTTGCTGGCTCTGAGGACTTGCTTCAAGCAATTTTTGACAGTAGCTTTTACGCATTAGTAATTATGGATACAGAGTTGCGTATTAGGGCTATGAATGAAAAAGCATTAGAAATCAGGCATTTGTATTTTGAAAAAACTATGAATATCGGAGACTATGTAGGCGATATTGTTTTGCAATCCAATAGAGAAGCTATTATCAGACAGCTACAAGACGTATTACAAGGTAAGGTCATACAAACAGAAAGCGAGGTAAAAGGAAAAACAGACCAGAAGACATATTGGTTTGATATTACTATTTCACCTATCTACAATAAAGATAGAAAAGTATTAGGGATATGCTACGGAGCTATCAATATCACTGACCGCAAAATAGCCGAACAGAAAATAGAAAATATGCTTGCCCAAGAGCAACTGCTCACCGAAGAGCTTAATGCTCAAAATGAGGAGCTTCAACAAAACTTAGAGGAACTTAATCATACACAAAACGCACTCTTTGAATCTCAGCAAAACTTACAGGCTATTTTCGATAGTAATTTGATTAGTATTGTGGTGTATGACCGCAATTTTAAAATAGTGCGTATCAATAGGAAAGCTCATGCAGACTACTATAAAATATCTGGTTTAGACTTAAAAGAGCGTGATGACATTCTGCAAGCGATAAGCGAAGACGAGAAAAAGTATTTTTGGGAGGCATCTCAAGAGGCTTTTAGTGGGCGTACTATTAGAGCAGAGAGGCGTTTTACGGCTAAAAAGCGTGATATTTGGATAGATGTCATCTACACTCCCGTTTTATCTCGCCATCAAAAGGTAGAGCATGTGGTATTTGGGGCATTAGATATTTCTGAACGCAAAAAAGCGGAGATAGAAGTAAGACATACCAAAGAACAACTGCAAAATATTTTTGATACCTTAGATGAAATCTTCTGGTCTTATGATATTGCTAAGAACAAACTTACCCTCCTTTCACCTGCATTTGAGAAAATCTTAGGGTATAATGTAGCCGATTTCATCAAATACCGAGGTAGCTTGCAGTCTATCGTGCATCTGGAAGACCGACCAGCCTTTGAAATGGCTCTACAACAAGCTATTCAAGCAGGCAAGGAAGCTCATTTGGAATATAGGGTTTATACTATAGATAATCAAGTAAAATGGGTACAATCACATATTAAACCATACTACGGCACTTCTCGCTCCTATCCTGTTCAATTAGAGGGATTTACTACTGATATTACAGCACGTAAGCAGGCAGAATTAGCCCTCAAAGAGTCAGAAGCTAATTTAAGGGCTACCTTCAATAGCAGTCGCCAGATTTTCTATCTGATTGATAAAAACTATAAGATAGAGGGATTCAATAAATTAGCTTATGAAAATGCGAAGGAAACCACAGGCTTCATTTTGAAAAAAGGAGATTCAGTATTAGAGCAGATGAACGTCTGGGGCTTTACAGAGTTCTCTGAAAATTTTATGAAAGCACTCGGCGGCGAGGTAGTTTCTTATGAAAAAAAGCTACTTACACCTGAAAAAAAGGAGCAGTGGTACGAAGTTACCTATTACCCAGTAACTAATGATTATGGAGTAATAGACCGCGTAGTTTTTAATGCCCAGAGCATTGCAGCACGCAAAGAAGCAGAAAAAGCCTTAGTAGAAAGCGAGCGTAATTTTAGGTCTGTATTTGAGCAAGCTGCCGCAGGAATTTTCCAGTTAGACCTCAATAAGAATATGATTCAGTGCAATGATACTTTCAGTACTATGGTTGGCTATACTATTGAGGAGTTAAAGAATAAGGGATTATGGACAATTATACAGCCTGATTTCCTTATAGAAGCAGAAAAAGTCTTTGACCAAGTAGCTAAGGCAGAATTAGAGAGTTTTAGGGCGGAAAGTCGATATGTGCATAAAGACGGACACATTGTTTGGGCATTGGTAACTATTTCGTTAGTAAGAGATATAAATGAGAAGCCTAAGTATATTCTCGGCATTGTACAAAATATTTCAGAACTCAAAAAAATTCAAGAAGACCTGCTGTTCAAGAAAAATGAATTAGACACCTTTCTGTATCGCACCCCGCATGACCTTAGAGGACCCATAGCTACGCTCAAAGGACTCAATTCCATAGCAAGATTAGAAGCGCAAGAACCTTCAATCGGAACTTACCTTAAAAATATGGAGCGGACTGTTAATCACTTAGATAATATCATTACTAATCTTATGGAGATTACTAAGATAAAAGAGTCAGAAATTTTCAAAGAAAAAGTAGATTTTCCTGCCTTAGTCAAGGAATGTATTTCTTCGGTCAAAGACTTACCAAAGTTTACTCAAATAAATTTTAAAACGCACATTAGCGTCAAACAAGAAGTACACAGTGATATAGGACTTTTGCGTATTATTTTACAAAACTTGGTAAGAAATGCCGTGAATTATGCAAGAAATCGAGTGGATTCTTTTGTAGAAATATTTATAGAAGAAACTGATTTTGGCAATATTAAAATTATAGTGGCTGACAACGGCGAGGGTATTCCTGAACAGTATCAAAGCAAAATTTTCAATATGTTTTTTAGAGGTACAGAAAGTTCAAAAGGCTCTGGCTTAGGTCTTTATATTCTTAAAAATGCTTTGGACAAACTCAATGGCACTATCAATGTAGAAAGTGCCTATGGAAAAGGAAGTAAGTTTATAGTTTTCTTACCAAGTAATAAATAAGGTTTAGGTAGAAATGCTTGTATTTGTAAAAAAAAAACTCTCTAATATGGCGTAGTGTAAGAAATTTTTTATATTAGCAAGTATATTTCAAAGGATATAGACTATTAACCAAAACAAAATTTTTACAAACTATGGCGTATAAAATTATTGATATCGAGGGTATTGGACCCGTTTATGCTGAAAAATTAGAAAAAGTAGGTATAAAGACTGTGGAAAAATTACTTGAAACAGGTGCTTCTAAAAAAGGCAGAGAAAAATTAGCAGAAGACACAGGCATAGATGAAAGCAGGATTTTGAGCTGGGTCAATATGGCTGACTTGTTCAGAATCAAAGGTGTAAGTTCTCAATACGCCGAACTACTTCATGCTGCGGGGGTGGACACAGTCAAAGAATTGAAGCATCGCAAAGCAGAAAACCTACATGCCAAGATGATAGAAGTAAACAATGAGAAAAATTTGGTCAATCAAACTCCTTCCCTTAGCATGGTAGAAGGTTTTATCAAGCAAGCAGCAGAATTAGAGCCTGTTATCACGCATTAAGTATGCTTTAACCCCTACGTCCAAGTTCACTTGTTATGCCTATTAGGAGTACATGTCCTAATAGGTATTTTATTTTCTACTCAATCCAACTTTTTTCTGTAACTTTGAGTTCTTAAATAACATCATTAGAAATATACCTTACTTATGTCAGTCATATTACAATCTTTCACTGTCAAATTTGAATATAAAACTTATTTTACTGAAAATATATTTTCTATTGAAAATGAACTTTTTAAGCAAGTAATAGCGGAAGACGGGAGTCAAGGTAGAAGAAAACTTCTTTTTATAATAGACGATGGAGTAGTTGCTACGCATCCTTATCTACCCTCCCAAATTGAAAAATATTGCTATCAATACCGAGAATGGTTAGATTTGAAGGGCGCAGTATTGATAGTACAGGGCGGCGAAAGAGTTAAAAATAATGAATTAGAGGTCAAAAGAATCCTGCAAGCAGTCAATGACTATGGGATTTGTCGGCACTCATACATAGTAGCCATTGGCGGAGGAGCTGTGTTGGATATGGTGGGTTTTGCGGCAGCCATTGCTCACAGAGGGGTTAAGCACATTAGGATTCCTACTACGGTATTATCACAGAATGACTCTGGCGTAGGGGTAAAAAATGGCATCAACACCTTTGATAAGAAAAACTTTACAGGAACTTTCAAACCCCCTCAAGCAGTTATTAACGATGCTTCATTCTTAACTACTTTGCACCCAAGAGACTGGCGTGCTGGCATTTCAGAAGCTATCAAAGTGGCACTGATTAAAGATAAAGCCTTTTTTGACCAAATTGTAGCTGACGTACCTTTGCTCAATCATCGCAATATGGAGGCTATGCAAAGACTCATTTACCGATGTGCAGAAATGCACATTCAGCATATTGCAGGCGGAGACCCCTTTGAGATGGGGTCGTCGCGTCCCTTAGATTTTGGGCATTGGTCTGCTCACAAGTTAGAACAACTGACACATTACCAAATAAAACATGGCGAGGCAGTAGCCATAGGTATTGCCTTAGATACTACTTATTCCTTTTTAAAAGGGTTACTTGCGGAGTCAGACTGGAAACAAGTCATTGACCTACTTAAAAATTTAGGCTTTGAGATTTACCACCCCGCACTTGCTCAGGTAGAGCATGGCGAATACCTTGTCATTAAAGGGCTTCAAGAGTTCAGAGAACACTTAGGAGGTGAACTTACCATTATGCTTTTAGAACGCTTAGGTAAGGGCATAGAAGTACATCATATAGATACAGAAATAATGATAGAATCTATTAACCATTTAAGTTCTCTGTAAATAGATTGAAAAATGGAATAACCTTACCTGAATTAATCTTTAGGTTGTGCTTTTGAGTTAATTCTTGTAAGCACAAAAATTAAGAAAGATATAAATAGGATTTCAGTGATAATCATAAGATAAAGAAATGTACTTTTATGAGATAAAGTACGCAATTTTCTTGCTAATGTTACACATACCTGAAAAAATATTATGTTAAATATTGCTAAGACCCCTGCTTCTTTAGGGGTTTAAACTGACTTATCTAATAATTTTATAATTTTGTAGGAATTTTAGGATTAAATATGCAATGCAAAACATAGGGGAACTTAAGCGAATACTGTCCTCTCCTAAGAAAGTGGTCATTATTCCTCATCAAAAGCCTGATGCAGATGCTTTAGGCTCTTGTTTGGCTCTGAAAGGATATTTGAATAAACTTCAGCACGAAGTACAAATTATTTCACCGACAGATTATCCTCAGTTTTTAGCTTGGATGCCTGAGAATGAAAGTGTGCTGATGTATGAGTCAAATAAAGAAACTTCATGCAAGCAAATTATTAAACAGTCAGATGTAATATTTTGCTTAGATTATTCAGATTTAGCCAGAATCGCTCCTTTAGACGAGTGGGTGGCGCAGTCCCCTGCTACTAAGGTAATGATAGACCATCATATTGATAGAAAAGCATTTGCCCAATTTGAGTTATGGAATCCTGAAGCCGCTGCCACCGCAGAGTTAGTACATGATTTTATCTTGCTGATGGGAGATGAGCCTTTGATTGATATTCCTATCGCAGAATGTATTTATGCGGGCATCTTAACAGATACAGGCTCTTTCAAATATCCAAGCACAAGCAGCAAGATACACCGCATTGCCGCCAAACTAATAGACATTGGCATTAATCATTCTAAAATTCACCACTACATCTATGATACTAACTCAGAAAATCGCCTTCGTTTAATAGGTTTTGCCCTGAAAGAAAGACTTACTATTCTCCGAGAATTTCGCACAGCTTATTTTGCCCTTAGCTCTGCCGATTTGCGAAACCATCAGTACCAAACAGGAGATACAGAAGGTTTGGTCAATTATGCCCTTTCATTGGAAGGAATCATCTTTGCCGCCATTCTCATTGAGGATACAGACAAAATCAAACTCTCATTTAGGTCTATTGGTGACTTTTCCGTGAATGATTTGGCGCGTATCCACTTCAGCGGAGGTGGACACAAAAACGCCGCAGGAGGCAAGGTAAGCAATGCCAAATTGGAGGAAGTGGTGCGGCAGTTTGTCAGCATTTTACCTCATTATAAACAGCAATTAATCAGTATTTAAAAAATTAAATTGAAAACTTGTTATAAATTATTTATCATATAAACTCATGAAATCAAATCAATACTTTAATCATTTGACAATGCTTAGTAAGCCAGTGCTTTTTATATCATTAATAATATTTACTGCGGTGCTGGTAATTAGCTGTAATCAAGGCAGGCAAAAGACTAACTTCGGCTTAGAGTATGAGCATCATTTAAAAAATAGCGGGAAAACCCCTCAGCAAGGCGATAATATCAGCCTTAATTTTAAACTTTTTGCTAAAACACTTGACCCAACAGGCAAAGAAAAAGATACTTTGCTAAGGAGTACTTATACTTCTATGCCGATTAATCTCACCTATGATACAGCCTCTCTTGACCCTATTGTCAAAGGAATGAGAATGGTATCTGAGGGTGATAGCATTACTTTTTACATGAACGCAGATTCTTTATTCAAAGGACAAAGACCATTTTTTATCAATGCAGGAAGCGAGGCTCGTATAGTAGCTAAGATACTAAAAATTCTCTCTAACGATGAGTACGTCAAAGAGCAACAGAAAAAAATGGAGGAAATGCAAAGAGATGATAATTTTAGTTATACACATTTTGTAAAAAATGAAGGGAGAAAGCCGCAAAACGGAGACGTTGTTTCCATGCATCTTTTGATGTATGCGAAGAGCAATGGCAGAGATACGCTCATTAGAAGCACCTACAAAGAGGGTATGCCCTTTGCTACCCAATACAATACATCTGCTATCGACTCTATTAATAAAACGCTCGCCAAAGTTTCTCCTAATGATAGCATCGCGTTTGATATAAGTGCAGATGTCTTGTTTCAAGGACAAATGCCTCCCTTTATTGACGCTAAAAGTAGGGTAAAGCTAATTGCTAAAATTGTCAAAATACAATCAAAAGATGAATATCAAGCTGACGCTCAAAAAGAGGCTGACAAGCAGCAAAAAGAAATGGAAAAGAAAACAGAAGCACAGAAAAGCATAGATGACCAAATTATTAGAGATTATGTCAAGAAAAACAACCTTAAAGCAACTAAGACTGCCTCAGGACTGTACTATGTGATTACCTCAGCAGGGAGTGGTAGTAAACCTAAACAAGGAGAGCAAGTAGCCGTTCATTACAAAGGTTCTTTACTAAGTGGGCAGGTGTTTGACTCCTCAGAAGGCAAAGACCCCTTGTCCTTTGCCTTTAATACAGGAGCAATGATTAAGGGCTTTGATGAAGGCGTGGGTTTGCTTGGTAAAGGAGGAAAAGCTACGCTGATTCTTCCCTCTCACTTGGCTTACGGAGCGCAAGGGGCAGGCGGTTCTATCCCTCCCTTTTCTGTGCTTAGATTTGATATTGAATTAGTAGAGATTAAAAGTGCAAATCAATAAACTACGAGCAAGTAATCAACTTTTATAAGGTTTTATGCCTTATAAAAGTTTACTTGTTATGAAGCAACCTATTTGTATTCCTTTGCGTATTGGGTGAAAAAGTTTTAAAAGACATGAAAAAAAGTGGTTTATACTTTATCTGTTTATCTGTACTTATCCTCTTGGGTTCCTGTTTGAAATCAGAAAATTCTTTTTTAAACCAACAGCAGGAAGACGAGCAGAAAATTCTGACATATCTGAATCAGAACAATATTAACGCAACTCGTTCACCAACAGGTATTTACTATGTAATTACACAGCAAGGAACAGGAAAAAAGCCAAGTTCGTTAGAGGAAATTGCCAATATAAATGCAGATATATTTTTATTAGACGGAGTAAAAATTATTACCGAGAAAGACTTTTCTTTTCGTTTTAGAAACGGACTTGCTATCAATGGACTCATAGAAGCAACCTCACTCCTTAACGAAGGAGGCAGTGGACGTTTTTTTATTCCCTCAGACAGAGGATTTGGACAAGGCTCTGGTACTATTAATGGGGTAAGCGTTCCAGCTAATGCTATTTTGATTGCAGAAGTTAAACTTAATAGTCTTAGAGATGACGAGCAACAAAAGGTCTGGGAAGCCCAACAGATAAGTAAGTATTTTGCTCAAAAAAATCTTACGCTTACCAAAGATACCTTAGGGGTTTTTTATAGTAATTTATTGTCAGTAGCCGACGGTACTCGTATCAGAATGGGCAGTAGGGTAAGCATTGCTTACAAAGGTTCGCTATTAGATGGAAGGACTTTTGATAGTGGTAATATTTCTTTCAATGTAGGTGTAGGAGCAGTTATCCAAGGGTTAGACATAGGGATTCGCCTTATGAAAAAGGGAGAAAAAGGCATATTAGTTATGCCATCTCATTTGGCTTACCAAGACAGAGGCAGAGGGGAAATTATCAGACCTTTTGACCCCTTAGTATTTGAAATAGAAGTTACAGATGTAGAATAAAAATCAATATAAACACGTTACATAATGAAATTCATTAGCCTGATAACTATCAGCTTTATCGCTTGTTTATTCGTATTAGGTGCTTGCAAAACAAAGAGTGCATTAGATGCAGAAGCATTGGCCAATAGGGAAGATATGATTATTAGAGAGTATCTGGCAGATAAGGGAATTAATGCGGAAAGACTCCCTTCGGGAATTTACTATCAAAGGCTGCAACAGGGTTTTGGCAATAAACCCGCTAACGGCGATACTGTTTTTGTACACTATACAGGAAATATTATTTACAGCTATGTCTTTGATAGTAGCAGATTCAAAGGCAGTCCTTTTCAATTCAGAATAGGTACTAATCAAGTAATAAAAGGTTGGGATATTGGCGTATCAAATATGAGTGTCGGCGAGCGTGGTGTCCTCTTTATTCCTTCTCCCTTAGGCTATGGCAGTTGTGGCTCTCCTTGTGGAGGTAGTAGCATCAGAACTATTCCCCCTAACTCTATCCTTGTTTTTGACATTGAATTATTAGAGATAAGGAAACAGAGATAACTTATTTCCATTGGCTCTATACGTAACCTTATGAAGTTTGTAAAACTTTAAAATTGACGTTTATAAGGGTTAAAACCTTATAAACGTTCGCAAACCAAGCTAATTTGACCTATTGCGTAGCCTTATATCTTTAATACTACTGCTAATTTTAACTTTTCCCCTCTAAATCTTGGTTTTTCAAAGTAAATTTTACTAAACTTACAATATGTTCACTCAAAACAAAATCTCAACAAACCAATACGAATATGTCCCAACGAACCATTTATGCCCTTTTGGTAGGGATTGACGACTATCCTATCCCCAGCCACAAGCTAAACGGCTGTGTGAATGACGTAAACGCCATACATGAGTTTTTAGACTTTCGCTGTAAATCAGAAAATACCGAACTTAAGGTATTGAAACTCCTGAACCACGAGGCTACAAAGGAAAATATTGTCAGAGGCTTTTTGGAGCATCTTGGCACTGCTACCAACCAAGATGATGCTTTTTTCTACTTCAGCGGGCATGGGGCGCAGGAGGTTGCTCCCCCAGAGTTTTGGCAAGTAGAGCCTGACAAACTCAATGAATCTATGGTTTGTGTGGATAGTCGCACAGCAAGCGGAGGAGTAGGCGATTTGGTGGACAAGGAGATTAGTTACTTGCTGTGGAAAGTCAGTGCCAAAAATCCACGTATTTTGGTCGTAATGGACTGCTGCCATTCGGGTTCAGGTACGCGTAGTACTACCCCGTCCAAAGTAGAATATACTACTCGTCAAATCCCTACGGCAAACAAAATGCGTAAAATTAATGAATACTTAGGCTTTAACGAAGGTTTTTATCAGATTCGTGCAGACGGGCAAGTGGTTATGAAAAGAGGGAACTATGTGGCTTTGGCAGCGGCGCGTGCCAATGAGTTTGCCAAAGAAACAACCCTTGACGGTCAGAAACGTGGTGCTTTTAACTATTCTTTGATAGAAACTTTGAAGGCGGCAAAGGGCGATTTGAGTTATGGAGATTTAATGTCTAAGGTAAAAGCAAAAGTCATTAGCCTTGTGCCTGAGCAAAATCCGCAAATTGAGATTTGCGTACCTACACAGATAGAGGGAGCAGTACAACTGGCAAGTTTGGACAATACTTTTTTAGGTGGATTGCCTCCCAAAGAGGATTTTTTAAGAATTTATTACAGAGATGACGTAAAAAGTTGGGTGGTCAATATGGGACAAATGCAGGGCTTGTCCAAAAATACCTCCCCTTCTGACCCCAATATTCTTTCAGTGTTTAACTTTGCTGATGCCTCTGGCAATAAAGAATACAAGCTAATTACAGACGAAAACAAGGGCAATGATGTAGCAAGGGCTATCATCACCAAAGTAGAAAAAGATTACAGCAGGATAGAGTTCCAAGACCACCCTAAGCGTAATCCTTTTTCGCCTGATATACATGCTATCTACAAAGCAAAATTAACCTCCTCTTCCATAAAGCCTACCTTATTTTATTTGGAGGGTTCTGACGAGGATACAAAGTATTTGAGGAATATGGTAGAAACCGACGGAGCAAGCCAGCCTTACGCTAAGTTTACCGACAATCCTGCTGAAGCCAAATACAGAGTAGTAGTTTCGCAAGACCAATTTACTAAGAAATATGAGTTTTTGCTGAACCAAGATGGAAAGAAAGTTTGCAAAGACGTAAGAGGCAGACAAACTGTTACTCCAGCCAACGCTATGCAAGTAGGTGAAGGAGCGCAGGCACAGAAGGCTTGGAGTTATGTGCAGACCATCGCCAAGTGGGAAAATACTTTGGCAATGAGCAATCCAGATACTTCTTTTCCTGACAATGCAGTAGTGATTGAAGTCATTGATGCAAAAGAAATAGAAAAAAAAATCGAGGAGCAGAAGACAGTGGACGTATCTAACGGCTTGAACCTGCTTGCTAACCAAAAGTACGAAGACATGATGCTTACCCCTGATATGTATTGGCGAGTGAAAAACAATACAGAGAAACAGCTTTACTGCACTGCTATTTGGATGTCGCAAAACTTTGGGGCAGACCTTACCAGCGAAGCAAGTTTACAGATTTTTAATCGTTCTTTGCCTCCCCATTCGAGTTTTGATATTTTAGACGGCTCTCCTGTAAACTTAACCGTGAACGAGAACCTATTGAGAGGAGGGGAATTTCAAGAAAAAATAGTGATTAAACTGATTTACAGCACAGAAGAGTTTTCACCTGACTTTGTCAAAAACATGACTTTGACTCCGCTGCCTTTCCCTGCTACACCTGACGAAGACTCAGCGACAAGAGGGTTAGTAAGAAAAGCCTCAGCAGCGGATTGGTCGGTATTCAATCTATTTGTTACTGTAACCCAACCCCCTCAGCCTCAGAAAGTATTAGCAGGTAAACCTGCGGGACTATTGGGCAAAAATAGCATCACCAGCAACTTTGCAGGCGGGGTAGAAGTTGCTTTGGCAAGCCCTCAGCAACAGTTTGCCACCAGAGATGTAAACCAAAAATCTAAAGACTTTGCTATCCCACAAGTTTTCAGAGAAAACAGTCAGTTTCAGCCTATCAGTTTTAATAATGCTGATGGAGACATTACCGATTTGAGTATTTTGGAGGTAAGAGGCATTGCTAACTTGCAAAAAACAGATGAAGGCAAACCCCTCTTTGACCTCAGATTAGATGCTCAAGCCGAAGAGGGAGATGTGATTTTCCCTATTACTTTTGACGGAGAGTTTTTCTTACCTATTGAAGCAAGCTCAGAGGTGAATGAAAATGGAGAAGTGATAGTAAGCGTAGATAATCTCCCCCAAGAAGCGGCAGAACCCAAGATAGACCCCGAAACTCAAACTCGAAGTCTGACAGGCTCGGTGAAAATCTTTTTCCAAAAAGTAGTAAGCAAAAAGTTAAGGCGTGAGTTCCAATACCCACTGCTTGACATGGCAACTGACATCAAGGCAGATGGTTTTAAATACATGCGCCAAATCCATAGCGACAAGGATTACGGTTTTGTTCTTGATAAAGTAGCCAGAGAAATAGAGAACAAGAAAAATATTGCCGTATTTGTGCATGGCATTATCGGCGATACGGAAACCATGCCTCAAAGTTTAGTTTTAGCAAAAGATGACAAAGGCAACCCTTTACTGGAAAAATATGATGCTGTTTTAACCTTAGACTATGAAAATCTAAATACACCCATAGAAGCAAACTCTCAATTTTTCAAAGAACGCTTAGAACATATCGGTCTAAAGGCAGGACATGATAAAAATGTGCATATCTACGCTCATTCCATGGGAGGGTTAGTCAGTCGCTACATGATAGAAAACTTGCGAGGCGACGAGATAGTTAATCACCTCATCATGCTTGGTACGCCTAACGCAGGTTCTCCTTTCTCTGCCCTTAAAGACTGGATACAAATGGCTATTTCTATGGCTATGAGCAAGATAGCCTTATTTGCATGGGCTACTGCTCCTATGGTCTTCCTTTTCAATAAGACTATGAGGGAAATCGGAGTCAGCCTCAAACAACTCAACGGCAACGAACCTTTCTTGCAAAACTTAGCTAAAACAGCACAACCTAAAACGCCATATACTATTATTGCAGGCAATACGAAACTTACGCCACTTTTGGCAGAAGGAACAGCAGAAAACGGTGCTTTAAAAAGGCTCTTAGGCAAGATTCAAAGTAAGGTTTTAGATGACTTCCTTTTTGGCTCTCCTAACGATATTGCTGTAAGTTTAGATAGCATTAAAAGCGTAAAATGGGTGAAACAGGAAGAAGTTATTGAAGTTGCTTGCGACCACATGAGCTATTTTACTACCGAAGAGGGAACAAAGGCAATAGCAGAGGCGGCGAGTAAGGCTAAGTTTTTGTAAAATATTATATCAAATATCAAGGGTTCTATGACTGTGGCAATCATTGACAAGCATAGAGCCTAAGCCTTTTGCACTATTAATTTAAATTCTTATGAAACAAATTTTCTCCTCAGTGCTGATTTTACTTATTTTATCCCATTGCCAAAATATCTATCCACAGACATTTGAAAATGGTTTTTATCGTTTAACTACAAAGTGGACAGGAAAGGGAAAGGCGCTGGACGTAGTCAATGATGGACAAAATGACCAACTGATATTAGCAAGCGTAGAAAATGTTTCTGGACAACTTTGGAAGTTGGCGCCTGTGGGCAACGGCTACTATCGCTTGACTAATCAGTGGCAGGGCGAAGAGAAATCATTAAACATACTAAATGATGGCACTAATAACAAATTGCAAATGGCAAATACAGCTAATGTTTCTGGACAACTCTGGAAATTTACTTCTTTGGAGAATGGTTATTATAGATTGACTAACAAGTGGTTAGGAGAAGAAAAATCCTTAGATGTAGTAAATGATGGGACGGGTAGCCAATTGCAGATGGCAAATACAGGGAATATGTCAGGTCAGTTTTGGAAAGTAGAACTTATGTATTCGCTTGATGAAGCAACAGAAGAAACAGAGGCAAGTTTAGAAGATTTTAAGCAGGTGCTTTTACATGGCTTTAAAGTGATGGTAAAGAAAGGAACAGAAAAAGAGGAAAAGACAAAAAAAATTATAAGCATTCTTTCTGAAAAATTGGAGGAGGTTATAAAAACTGTGAAAACAAAGCAGTTAAACTTTTTAAGGGATATACCTATTTGGTTAGAATTTAAAAAACATGAGAGAGCGCTGGCATGGTGCCATATCTCGGAAGATTGGTTGGTGCATAATGGCTACCCTGCACAAATGGTCAATTCTATAGAGGTTTGTCATATTCAAAATTTTATTAATTTTCAACAAGACCAGCCTTATAATGTCATCTTGCATGAATTAGGACACGCTTATCATCATTCTCTCTCAGAAGATTTAAAAGAGAAAGTACTTGCCGCCTATAAAAATGCATTAAAAAGTGGGAAATACGAGCAGGTAGCAGATTTTCAAGGGCAAGTAGTCAGGCACTATGGCTTAGACAATGAAGGAGAGTATTTTGCAGAACTGACCGCAACTTTTTTTGGGAGAGGCTACTATGTTCCTTTTACAAGACAAGAACTAAAAACTTTTGACCCCATGGGTTATCAATTAATGCAAGAAGTGTGGGAGTAGTTTTCAAAGTTATTCTTTTACTATTAGCGTAACAGGCAGGGCATCGTTTATTCTAAAGCCCGTTCCACAGGCACAAAACCAACGCATTTTGAGTATATTTTCCCGTTTTCTTTTTTCACTCTTTAAAAAATAGCTAAGTTTGCGACGGAATCTGGCATTAAAACATTCCAGTTTTCAGGTTTTTAATTTTTAACTCGCAAAAAAATGGAAGCACTCCCAACCGTAGATACTGCCCAAAAGTTAGGCTTATTACCCGAAGAGTTTGAAAGAATCAAAGAAATTCTTGGTAGAACCCCCAATTTTACCGAGTTGAGCATTTTCTCTGTCATGTGGTCTGAACACTGCTCTTATAAAAACTCTATTGTTTGGCTAAAGACCTTACCCAAAGACTCTCCACGCATGCTTGCTAAGGCAGGAGAGGAAAATGCAGGCTTGGTCGATATCGGCGACGGCTTGGCGTGTTGTTTTAAAATAGAATCTCACAATCACCCTTCAGCAGTAGAACCGTACCAAGGCGCAGCCACAGGCGTAGGAGGCATCAACAGAGATATTTTTACGATGGGAGCAAGACCTATTGCCCAACTTAACTCATTGAGATTTGGCAATTTAGACTTAGAAAGGACAAAATGGTTAGTCAAAGGAGTAGTCAGAGGAATAGGTGATTACGGCAACTCTTTTGGGATTCCTACGGTAGGTGGCGAGGTCTATTTTGATGATTGTTACAATGTGAATCCTCTTGTCAATGCGTTTTCGGCAGGGATAGTAAGGGTAGGAAAAGTAGCCAAAGCTACCTCTTACGGTGTGGGAAATCCTGTATTTATCGTAGGTTCGGCTACAGGCAAGGACGGAATTCACGGAGCTACTTTTGCCTCCGAGGACATTTCTGAAAAAACAGCGGAAAAACTCCCCGCAGTACAGGTAGGAGACCCTTTCCAAGAAAAATTGCTTTTAGAGGCAACCTTAGAAATCATAGACAAAGACCTTTACATTGGTATCCAAGATATGGGTGCGGCGGGAATCATCTGCTCCACTTCTGAGATGAGCGCCAAAGGCAAACACGGCATGGAGGTTTGGTTAGACAAAGTACCTATGCGCCAGCCTAATATGAAACCTTTTGAAATCTTGCTTTCGGAATCCCAAGAGAGAATGTTGATAGTAGCCAAAAAAGGCAAAGAAGAGGAAATGAAGGCAATTTTTGACAAGTGGGATTTGAACTGCGCTCAAATAGGCGTAGTTACCGATACTAAACGTCTGCACTTTTACATGAACGGAGAATTAGTAGCTGACGTTCCCGCTGAGGACTTAGTCTTGGGCGGTGGCGCTCCTGTTTATCATAGAGAATGGAAAGAACCTGCTTATTATCAAGAATATAAGAAATTTGATATTAATAAAATTCACGAACCTTCCCCTGAGGACTACATAAAAATTGCCAAACACTTGCTTTCGCACCCCAATATTGCATCTAAACGCTGGATTTACGAGCAGTACGATTCCATGGTTGGTACAGCCTTTACAGGAGTAAACGACCCCTCTGATGCTGCAATAGTAAACGTAAAAGGTACGAATAAAAATATAGTCATTACCGTCGACTGCAACTCTCGCTACGTGAAAGCTGACCCCAAAGTAGGTTGCATGATTGCTGTTTCAGAAGCAGCAAGAAACGTAGTTTGCGCAGGGGGCGAACCCGTGGCTATTACCAACAACCTAAACTTTGGCAATCCTTACCTACCCGAAGTATATTGGCAGTTTGTAGGAGCAGTCAAAGGAATGAAAAAGGCTTGTGAGAAATTTGGCACACCTGTAACAGGAGGAAACGTAAGTTTTTATAACCAAAGCACACCAAAAAATGTAGTAGCTGGGGTAGAAAGTGCTGTAAACCCCACGCCCACGATTGGAATGTTGGGGCTTTTGGAGGGCGTAGAAAACAAAATGACTTTAAGTTTTAAAAATGAGGGAGATTTAATTTACTTAATTGGCTTGCCCAAAAACTGTATTTCAAGTTCTGAATACCTCTATTCTTACTGCAAAGTAAAAGAATCTCCTGCGCCTATGTTTGACTTAAACTATGAGTTTTCTCTACATCAAGTCCTTAAAAAGCTAATAGCAAGTAAACTGCTCCAATCCGCCCACGATGTTTCCGAGGGTGGTTTGTTTATTGCCTTAGCAGAATCTGCCATGCACAATGGATTTGGATTTAATATCAATACTTCTCCTACTTACCGCAAAGATGCCTTCTTATTTGGAGAAAGCCAAAGCCGAGTGGTGGTTTCAGTGAAACCCGAACATAAGGAAGCCTTTGAAAAGCACTGCCAAATAGATTTTATGCTTTTGGGTAAAGTTACCCAAGACAATTATTTTACAGTGGATAGTCAGGTGCTTGTTAGTACTAAGGAAGCAAAGCAACTTTACGAAGGAGTACTTCCGAGTTATTTGGAGTAGTATTTTACTCAACAAGCACAAGTTTTTTTACAGCTATCCCCTTATCTGTTTCAAAAACAAGTAGATATAGCCCCGGACTCATCATAGAGAAATCAATTTTGGAGAGAGGGCTTTCATTTTCAAACTCTTGCTTTTTTACTAACTGCCCAATACTGTTGTAGATTTGGTAAGCTAAGATTTTTACTTCTTTATAATCTACATTAACGCTTTGAGCGGTAGGATTAGGATAAATAAGGATTTTTCTATTGGCAAAATCCTTGTCATATTGCCCTTTTTCAGGACTCAGGATAGGATAAATAGCATGGGAAAAGGCAAAAGTTCCTGTCTTGCCTACTACGGGTTCATTGTACTGTTGCCAATTATTTTGTGCAGTAAGTTCCCAAGCGGTATTTCTTAAAGTTTCTGCTGTATAAATAGCGACTTTTTCATTGCTGAATGGGCTGTAATTTAACTGAATGCCTACAAAAAAACTCTCTGGCGCAGGGATAGGATTATCTAAAACAATTCTGGTAGGTTGGCGACGTACTACATCACGCTTTATCTCTAAAAGAGGTAACTTTTTAGTGGCTAAGATTTGGTTAGGTTTACCGTTCTGCTCGCTCCAAATAGTGAAAGTAACTTCCGACAAACTGTTGAATATTTCTACGTAGCCGAAGAATATATCCGCACCATGCAGTAGTTCGTACTTGCCAAAATCAGTAAAATACTCTGCCTTTGCCCTGTCAAATAGCGTATTATGTCCTGCTAAGTAGTTATTTGTGCCTATGAACCTAATCTCTAATTTTCTATTTCCTGTATTGCTTAACCTTTTTCCCGCAATTACTTGTACTGCTTGCCTACTTATTTCATTTTGAAAACGTACATTATCCACTTTCAAAGAAATATTCTTCCTGCCTTCTGAGGCATACCTCACGGACAAAATCCTTTCTGTAGAGGTAGAGGGCTGTCCGTCTGCAAAGTTCCAATGAAATTTTACGGGCATTCCTTGCACATTTTCTTTGACTATGGCACTTTCATTTTTGAGTAAAAAGTTAGGAACAACTTGAAAATCAACATTAGATTGCGTTATTTGGCTTTCGTCTAAGGCAGTAATGGCAATGTTGTCTATGTAAAGATTGCTTCCTTCATAATTGATATTTTTAAAAATTAATCGTGCTGTAGCTGTATTATTAATGTCCACATACAGATTGACTTTTTCCCAGTCGTTATTTCTTGGAATAGTTCTAAAAAGAGATTGTACAGCAGTTCCTAAAAAATTTCCTCCTTGTTTCCAAATCGTTTTAAAAGACTCACCGCAATCGTTAGAAAGCATAATCTCCAAAGAATCGGTTTTACCAGCGATGGCGCGATAACTCATATCAAAAGTAATATGCAGAAGGCTTTTATTTTGAGTATTGAGGATAGGAGAGATGATGGTAGAAATTTTATCTCTTTCTTTGGTATTAGTAGCTAAAAAGGAACCCGTGCTAAGCCCAAAACCTCCTACATTAGTCCTTCCCCATGAGTTGCCCGTACTTTTCCACCCATCTATCAATGCTAAGTTCTCAAAATTTTGTTGAAGTGTTTGTATGTTAGCATTGGGCAGCGCTACCCTGACATAATTTTTTCGAATCAAAGTATCTGTATTTACATTACTTCGGACAATTAGTATTACATCATAAGTTCCTGATTGTAAATATCTTACTTGTGGATTAGGTGCGTTAGAACTGGAAGGAGTCCCATTAGGGAAGAACCACTGAAAAGACTGTATTTTAGTATTTTCACCAAAAATAGCTGCTTTTTGAGTAAAAATAGTAGCTTGGGAAGGACATAAATTGCGCTCGCTTGCTTCAAAATAGGCATAAGCCCCATTACTAGGAATATTGCCTGCTCTTGAAAAGCGCAACGAAACCCTGCGTGGACTATTTTCCAATACTGTTCTCATTCTTATGGCTTGTTCTTTAGTAAAAAGGTTGAGGCAAGAATCATCTGAATAGTCCATATAATTTTCTACCATATTGACATTGCCACAAGACACTCGTCCTGTTTGGCAGTTGAAAGAATTGTTCGCTTGGAGAGGAGTATCTTCACAAAAGTCATCTGCATTGCACCCTCCATCACCAGAAATATGAAGCAGACCTAAAAAATGTCCAATTTCATGCGTAAGTGTTCTTCCTAAATTATACTTAGGAGAAATACCGAAGAAGTTACCTCTGCTATTTGAGCCAAACGCATTAGCATCTATAATCACTCCGTCCGTACTCTCAGTACCGATAAAATTAACCCAGTTGGTTGTTTCTTGGATTCCTGATAGGGTAGGTAAAGTCGCTACGCCAAGGATGCCACCCGTCATCTTAGTAACCCAGATATTAATATAGTTATCAGTATCCCATATAGTAATGGGCTTAATAAGTTGGTTAAAATCGTTTTGTGCCCATTGACTTTTTTGTCCGTTGTAGCGATTAATTCCTGCTTCTGCCAAAATTTTACCTGATGGGTCTATGCGAGCAAGCACAAACTCTATGCGCGTATCTGCTGCTACGGGTTTAAAACGAAGGGGAGTTCTGGTAGTATCAGGATTGAGCCTTCTGAAATCTAAGTTAAGAGCTTGGAATTGGCTGTAAATCTGCTCTGCACTGAGGTTCAACCCTGTACCTATTGGCTCGCCTTGGTGAATAATATGGAAAACCACGGGGAGGCGGTATATCTCTTGGTCTTCTTCGGTGCGAAAGCCAGCTTTTGTTTTCTTTTTCTCTTGGACAAGTTGAGTCAATTTTTGCTGAAATTCGCTATGTGGTACAGCTATTTCTAAGTTACATCTTTTCTCTTCTATGACTTGGGCGCGCAGAGAATAAGCAGAAAAAAGAAGTAGCAATACTGAAAGTAGGGCTTTAGAAAGAATACTTAGCATATATATTTGACAATATAGGAAAACGTGGCTTTTAACTTAATAATACCAAAAATAACCTAAAAAAGCTAAAAATAGAATTTTATTAAGTTAAAATATTGTAAAACAAATGATTGTATTGATTCGTATATTATACCTAAGTAGCTGTAAACTAATTATTTAAAACATTTCTCGGAAAAATTATTTTAAAATCATCTCTACATTCTTACATATCTGAGGATACAAAGGCAATTCATTAAGCGTATCTGCCTGAAATTGCGTATCTTTGCATAGTAAATCATCACAATACGACTACTCCATAAAACTTAGTAAAAGCTACCTATTTGTAACCTAAACTGATAGTTAATCTTAGTAGTCAGTTTTCCATTTAATAAAATTTTCAGTGTATGCTATTGATAGCTTTTTACTTTTTTATAGTTTCTATGAGCAAAAATGTTGCTGATGATTCTATACAGAGAATTAGTATAGTGAATGAATCGGTATGGGAAATTACTTCTATACATCTGAGCGAAGTAGGCAAGAATGAGTGGAGCGAAAATTTACTTTCTGATAATCAATGGCTCATGGCAGGAGGTGGGGCAGTCATTATTAAAGCAAAGTGTGGGGTTTATGATATAAAACTCATTGACGCAGACAAACATCATTGCACTATCAAGCAAATAGATGTATGCGGAAACAGTCAAAGTTTACTACTTACTGATAAAAGTATCAGTCCTTGTCTTTCCAATTAAATTTGATATAATTTCAGAAATAGTATGCTTGCATAATATTTTTTTATTATCTTTGTCATAGATTAAGTCAGATATGGAAGATAATAAAAAGAAGCAGTCGTTAGATTTTAGTGTAAAAGCGGCATGGTTAGCTATTGCCAAGATGTATAATGCCTTAGGGGCAGACCACCATGTTACTCATTCCATAGGCTACGTTCTACTCAATATAGATAAAGAACACGGGACTCCAGCTACTAAAATAGCGCCATTAATGGGGATGGAGGCACGTAGCCTTAGTAGAATGCTTAAAATGATGGAAGATGAGCAGATGATTTATAGGCAAATAGATAAAAAAGACAAACGAAAGGTCTTGGTTTGCCTTACTGAAAAAGGGAAAGAAAAAAGAGAGTTTGCTCGTCAGGTAGTCAAAGAATTTAATCGTAAGGTTAAGGAACAGCTTACCCCAGAGCAGTTGGCACATTTTTTTCAAGTAATAGAAAAAATTAATGAGGTAGCAGAGGCGTACAAACTCCCACAACAAGAGGAAGTGTACTACGAAAATATGGTTTTAGCGCATAAATAGCACATTACTATCTATCCCTGATAATCCTCTATTATATCGTTTTTAAAAGTTTTAAGTTGGAAATTTTGTCCATCAAAAACGCCAAAAGTACATTTTTTTACCCATTCGCCTATGTTTAGATACCTGCCTGCAGGAGCCTGAGGATGACCAACGACCTCCAAGTCAAGCGGAAAATGCCTATGTCCAAAAATATAATAATCAAAGTGCCATTGTTTTTCTACTTCTTTACAATACTGCCAAATAAATTCTTTGTCGCCTAAAAAGGCAGGAGGCTCGCCTTTGATAAGTTTACTGTGTTTAGACCATCTATGCCCAAAGGACATACCGAAGTAAGAAGGCATCAATCGGTCAAAAAGCCATTGGAAGAGACGTACTTGAAAGAAAAACTTTTTTAAAGCCTTGTACTTATAATCTCCGTTGCCTAAGCCATCTCCATGCCCAAACAGGAAGTCTTTTCCTTGAAAACGAGCAGTTTGGGGTTGATGATATACGCTTACCCCCAACTCTTCGGTAAAGTAAGAAAACATCCACAAATCATGGTTTCCTGTAAAAAAACTAATAGGGACTCCACTATCTACTATTTCTGCTACTTTGGCTTGAAATCTTACAAACCCCTTAGGAATGACATGCTTATACTCAAACCAAAAGTCAAAAATATCTCCCATAAGGAAAATATGGGCTGCATCTTGTCGTATTATATCTAACCAACGAATAATTTTTAACTCCCTTTTCAAACTCTCCTCGCGATTAGGGGCACCTAAGTGAAAGTCAGAAGCAAAATAGATTTTTTTCCCTTGTAAATCTGCTATAGGCGGAATCATACGCTTTTAATCTTGCTTAAATTGATTTTGGCTTGCAAAATAAATAGCTTTTCTTTATAATTTAAACTTAGTGAGGGTTAAGTAACCCAACTATATAAAATAATATCTACTATGCTTATTTAAAAAATTTAAAGATATTACCCTGTTGGGGTATGATAAACTGTTGCGTACTTGCTTATTAGAAATATTGAAAGTAAATCTGTATGTATCTATGCACTATTTTATAGCACTGATAATACAGATTTGACAGATTTTACTAATTTTTTTAATTGTATTTGTTGCGATTAGAAGTGGAGTTATGCTTATCGGGTGAGCCAATCGTAGGCTTCGGTATTACTTGAAAAGCCTTCTGTATCAAACAAAGCATATTTCTTAATAGATTCTATCAATTTATTGATGCTAAGGATAGCAAATAATCCATCAGGCATTACTATAGCCAGTTGAGATAAGCCTATATAAGAGGCTTGCTTTTGCCAGACGTCTTCCATCCACTGTTGGTCTCGGGGAGAAAGCATTATTAAATTACAAAAATCAATCAGCATCTTGCTACTGTTGTACCTTACTAAGGCAGACAAAGCCCTCTCAGCATTGGTTTGGTAACACTGATTTTTTGTTAACCCTTTCATTGCTAAGTAGATGATATTTCCTTCCTTTATGTGATACGTTTCTGCACAAATGTCTTTAAAAATAGGGGTAAGACTTTGGCTTGTTGGTAGTTTTTGTAATATTTCTTCAGTCATCATTTGCGTAAGATTACATAATCAAAATTATGTGTATTTTTTCACTTAACCAAGTTTTTTTTGCATTTTTTAAAGTTAAACGTAAAAAATGAGTAAAAGTTACTAAAATTTGAAAAATATTGGACTCAAAGCAAATGTGCAGAAGTAAATAGGAGTGTTTTAATTCTCTTTCATTAGCCACTCCTCGGCGTCTTCTTGATTATCAAACAAACGGAGGTCGAAGCCTTCGGGGAACTGCTGACTGTTATCTTGCATAAACTCTGCGGATAATTGGGCGTATAGGTCTGGGGAATAAATATGAGCAAACTTTTTTAAGCCCTTCGCAATTGCGGCAGGCATCCATTCTGTTGCTAACCATTCATTTGCCTCGTCCCAACTTCCTTCCAGTTGCCTATTGTCATTCATAAGTTTAGAGGTAGGGTGTAAAGTGATTTCATCGAGGAACAGAAGCGCTCCTTGTTTTACCTGCTCCACTGATAAGTGGGCACCGAACCATGCAGCATAAAATATGCCTTTGTCTTCTAAATACTCTAAGGTAAAGAAAATATTACCTCTATGGTCTTTTAATTCGTGTTTCATAGTTGCAAATAATTATACTGGAAATTACCATTAGATGTTACCTTTTTCTCCTAAGTCAAAGATAAGCAGAGGAGCGATTTATTAAAAAAAACAGGAAAATAATTTGCTGACATTTATAAATTATAAAAAACTTACAAATGTCAGTAAATTAGGTTTTAACTCTTGAAAATGGTAAATTCAGCTAATATTATCTTGCAGACCTTGCGTCTATGACCTTACCAAAGAACAAAGTATTCATAAAAAGTTTGGTGCCTCCATACCAAAAAGCTCTGAAATTGAGGTCATTGTCTATGGAAATTACCCGCCCTCTACCTAAGGAATTTACATTGATGGCAGCTGCATTTTTTATCATCTCCGCATTGGCTTTAGAAATATATCCACTTTGTAATGGGTTAGCAGTGTATTGGGCGGGTGTACTGTATGGGTTTGCGTTTCTTTGCATATACACACTATTTGCCTTGAAGAAGCTCAAAGTAGAGGTTTGATAGCCGTACAAAAGAGGGTGCGTCAAATCTACTTTGGCTTGGAAGATGCTTCCGCCCATTTCTTGCGCTCCTAAGTTATTTTCCAAATCTGCATACCTTGCTACTTTAATACTGTCCGTCTTTCCTCTTTTCAAATTAATATTTACCAAGCCGTTTGCTCCCCACTCGATAGCCGTTTCAAAAAGTACTAAGGTGCCTCCATTTTGTACCCAAGTTTTAATTTTATCTCTATTTATACTTCCATAATTTCCGCTTACTATGATTAGACTATTGTATTTGTCTATGTTAGCGCTGTTCAGATTATTAACATCTATCATAGTAATAGGCAAGCCAAAGCGTTGGTCGGCTAAGTGCCAAATTTCGCCTGCATCGCTTGGGGCTACCCCTGTACCCACCAGCATAGCTACTTTGGGCTTTTCTAAAATAGAAAAGTTATTGCTCCCTAAATCTATGCCGTCGGATACCAAACCTGTTTTGACAGCATATACCTTGATGCCGTTTATTTTGGCATGTTTCTCAATGAGTTGGTAAATTTCATTTTCGTTTTTAGGTTGGTTTTTTACAGGAATCATAATCGTACCATAGCCAAACTTCATGCTGCCCTTTGCCGTAGCTATTTCAAAAGGGTCAGTCGCTACTTTGGCTATCAGTTGATTATTTAGTACTTCGTAGAGGAGTTTGGGTGCGTAGTACTCGTTCCACTCAAAAAGATAAGCATATTCGCTCTTTCCCCCTACTACTTCTCCTGTAGGAAAAACAGCCTGAGAAATTTTATTACCTACAATGGCATTGTTGAGAGATTTGAGTTCAGCATAAGGAAGGTTAAAAGCCAAAGGCATTGTCCATGCGGAAACATCATAAAACAGGCTGTCTTTGAATTTGAGTTCTTTTTGGAAAATCGTAGTTATCAGTCTATATTTGGGTTGGTTAGTAGGAATAATGAAAGCGGAACCGCTCTCAAACTCTTGGTTATCTACAATAATTTTCCCTTTAAGTTCATAGATTTCTACTTGGTGGCGCTCTAACATTTCTAAGAAATGATAGGTTTTTGCCTTGTCATTTTTATCTCCAAAAACATATCCTTTAATTGGGGAGGCATTGGCTTGTTGGATTGCTGTTTGGAAAGATTCTCTTTGGTAATTCAATAATTCCTTACGCAGGGTTTTTGCTGCCTCCAAAGTAGAAAGCGAGGTAGTAAACTGATTACGAATAGTAAAAGGGAAAGTCAGTACTCCATGGATGGTTTCCTGAGCATGTCCGCGAGAGCTTCCCTGCTCAAAGAGAATACCTACAGCCCCTTGGATATCAGGGTAAGTAGAACCTTTGCCGTAATAAAAATCGTCAAAACCTTCTTTAGTATAGTAAAGAGAGCCAATCCTGTCCAAGAATGCCGCATGAAACTTGCCTATTTTCCCTGTTAATTCCTGATTTTTGGCAGGGGTAAGTGGATTGGTGCGCGAGGGTACGCCGGGCTGGAAAAAGAAGGTAGAGTTAGACCCCATCTCGTGGTGGTCGGTAAGGACATTAGGTTTCCATTCATGAAATTTTTTCAAACGGTTTTGGCTTTCAAGGTGTTGGGCGGGTAGCCAATCCCTGTTCAGGTCAAACCAATAGTGGTTAAATCTGCCTCCGGGCCATACTTCATTAAACTCTCGGCTTTGTGGGTCTGTTACTAAGTGCTTGCTTTTGTGCATATTTGCCCAATGAGCAAAGCGGTTCAGTCCGTCAGGATTGAATGAGGGGTCAAGCAAAATTATTGTATTTTCTAAGGTTTCTTCTATCTGCTTACCCTGTGCCGCCGCCAAGTAGTAAGCATATAAAAGAGCGGCATTAGAGCCACTTGGCTCGTTGCCATGTATGCTGTATCCCTGCCAAATCACTACGGGCATGTTCTCTACATTTAAGTTGGCAGACTTTGCGGGGTTGCACAAATCTAAATGCTGTTGGCGAATCTGCTCCAAGTTTGCATGATTTTTAGGCGAAGTAATCGTAAGCAATAATTGAGGGCGGTCTTCGTAAGTTCTCCCTGTTTGTTCTATTTTGATGCGGTCAGAGGCTTTTGCTAATTCTCTCATGTAATACACCAATTTTTCGTGGGTTACGTGCCACTGTCCTACTTTATGTCCAATGATAGACTCAGGAGTAGGGATAGCAGGATTATAAGTAACACTATCAGGTAGATAATAGCTAAGTTCTTGACTATAAGCCACTATACTCGCCAAGCAGAAAGCAATTAGTACAAAGGTAATTTTTTTCATCATATCGGAATAGGATTAAAAGGTAATACTTTATTTTGCTTTAAAATTACCAAATAAGAAAAGAACTTATTAGTTTTACTTTGAAATTTGACAGGTAATATCAAAAAATTATGCTTTTGGGCTTATTTGGAAAAAAAGAAGAAGAGGAATTTGAGATTATTCGCACTGCAAAAATCTACACCGAGCATGGAGTGCTACATGTGCAACTTTTTGAAGAAGATGCTCCTAAGACAGTGGATAACTTTTGTAGATTGGCGGACTTAGGGTTTTATAAAAATATGATTTTCCATAGAGTAATCGCAGGGGCTTTGGTGCAAACAGGTTGCCCGAGAGGGGACGGGACGGGAAGCGCAGGTTATACTATTAAGTGCGAGTTAAGTGGAAGTTTGCAAAAACACGATAGAGGGGTGCTTTCTATGGCAAATTGTGGACGAGATACAGGTAGTTCACAATTTTTTATCTGCTTAGACCGCAACAATACTTCTGCATTTGATGGCAACCATACCTGCTTTGGTAAAGTAATAGAAGATGACTTTGAATATTTGGACAAAATCAAAAGGGGAGACAAAATGAATCGGATAGAAATTTTGATACATAAAGTCCCCAAAGGAGAAGCAGAAAAAGGATAGAAATTTAGCGTTTGAAATATATGTCTAATAGTACTTTGATAAAATCAAGCCAAGAACTATCCGTAAAGTCGACAAAGACTGCATTAGAAGCTGAACTTTCGTTGTGTAGCTGGTCTAAGGCTGTAACCAAATAGCGATATTTCCCGCCGTGTCTGACGGTTTTATCTACAAAAAACTCTCCTTGCTGCCTCCTAATGCCTACTATTTTGCTGGCATCATTCAAATTGATAGGCTCGTCGTAGTTAAAACGATAGATGATATAGTAAGCCGCCTCGTCGCCGTCTTTGGCTCGCTGAGGAACTTTCCACTGCAAAAAGACGGCTTTATACGATTTGTATGATGCTAATTCGGTAGGAGGTTGGGGAGCGATGCTATCCTTCCAAGACATAGGAGGTACCAAGGCAGGATAGCGGTAAAAATGAGTTTTTAAAGAATCATGCAAGCCACTATTAAAGATAGATTTAGCGCTGAAGAATACGCTTCCTTTAATATTTTCGCAAGCCCGATTAAAACGAATCTGAGAAGGCATCTCTGAAAGATTTTGCCAAAGCGTATCCGTTTTAGAACCAATCTTGTAAGCCGCCATGCCTATGTAGAGATGTTTGCCAAAGCCATTCGCCGCCCACCAATCTACTAATTGCTGATAAGGCGCTGGTTTATATTGGGAGTGAAAATATACTTGGGGGACTACATAGTCTATCCAATCATTTTTTAACCAGAGTCTTACATCTGCGTATAGGTGGTCATAACTTGTGGTGCCTGTGGTAGTTTTTGAACCTTGCTTTTCATCTCTTTCATTTCTCCATACGCCAAAAGGGCTTACACCAAACTTTACTTTGGGTTTGACTTGTCTAATGCTTTTGGCTATGGATTCTATCAATAGATTGACATTGTGCCTTCGCCAGTCTTGAATATTTTTAAAATCTTGTCCATACCTCTCAAAGTCTTTTTGGTCATCAAAAGGAGTATTGGCAATGGGGTATGGGTAGAAATAATCATCAAAATGTACCCCGTCAATAGGATACCGCTTGACTACATCAGTAACGATAGCAGTAATATATTCCCTAACTTGAGGAAGAGCAGGATTAAAATACTTGGTTTTGCCGTACTGTATGAACCACTCAGGACGGCGGTTGGTAATATGTTCGAGGTGAACCTCGGCGGAGCGGGCTGTATCAAAAACCGCACGATAGGGATTAAACCACGCATGAAACTCCATACCGTTTTTGTGGGCTTCTTCTATCATATACGCCAAAGGGTCATAAAACGGACGAGGGGCATTGCCTTGCTTTCCTGTCAGCCATTCTGACCAAAGTTCTCTGTCGCTGTAATAAAAGGCATCGGTAGCAGGACGCACTTGCACAAATACAGCGTTGATACCCACTTGTCTATGTTTTTGGATTAGGGCTTTAAACTCGTCTTGTTGCTCAAAGGAATGCAAGTTTTTCTTTGATGGGTAGTCAATATTGGCAACAGTAGCTATCCATACAGCTCTCAATTCTCTCTTGGGGGAAACAGGTTGAGCAAAGGAAAAATTTATCAAAAAAGAGAAAGAAAAAAAAACAATAAGGGTTTTCATATTAAGTAAATTCATAGTACTAAACCCAAAGTTAAAACACATCGAGTTAAAAACTACATGGATAAGGCAGAATATTAATTTTGAAGGACAGGGTGTTGATTACTTAAACAATGCAATATGCTGTCTGAGGACAATAGAATCGTCTAAATCGTCTATGTTGCGAATTTTCTGCGAGAGTTCCTCAAGTTCGTTAAGTACCTTTGTTTCTATATCCTCAGCATTATTATAAAAGGATTGCTCTATAATCTTAGTAGTGTTTTTATGCTGTAAATCTTTTAGGTTTTGTGCAACTGCTTGCAACTTTCTGCGGCTTTGTTGTTGGAGTTTTATTTTCTCTAACTCTTTATCTATTCTTCTGTAAAAAGTAATTCTCTGCTCCACAAGAATAAGATTTTCTTTCGCCGCTTCTATGAGATTTTTGCCAAATTCTATTCCCTCTTTGTCAAGTTCGGGGAGGTAGTCATCTTCTAAAATATAGCTTGTAGAGTAGTCAATATTTTTAAATTCATAGATTATTTTAGCGTTAGTCTTGGAAATATCAAAGGCATCTCGTACTCTATAAATAGATTTATAAGCTTCAATCATATTTTTCTCAAAATCTTTTTTGAGTAGCAAATCTTCCTGTAATCGCTTGATATTTGCATACATGACCTGCTCTATGCGTTCTGATGTTTGGCTTGCTTCCTCTAAACTGGAAGAGGTAGAAGTATTTACTTGGAAAGAAAAAGAATGTTCGTGATAGGCTTTTTGTAATTTTTCCAAAAACTCACCAAATTCTCCCTCAGGGAAATAAGCACTTTTTACTTCATATTTTTTCCCTCCAGCGGTGCTAATCACACACTTAGCCTCCGCATCATAAACTTTCGCCTTTTTCTCATCTATCAATACGGTAGTAGATTCACTGTTAGATGATGGATTCCTGCCCTGATAACGATTTTCTTTCTCTATCAAAGAAACCCGTTTAATTTCTGAAAGATAAATCCGTTGGGGATGCTCCTCCAAACCCGTTCGTAACTCCAAGTATTCAGTAGTAAGCAATACAGATTTGAGTTGCCCTTTCCAAAACTCAGCCACCAAAGGTAATAGCAAAGCTAATGCACTGACAATAAAGGCAAACTTGAAAAAGAAACCGCCAAACCAAATGCTCAGCCAAGCAAGGATAAAGCCTCCGATAAACTTGCCCATGAAGCTCTTGTGCATCGGTATAGTTTCATCTAATTGGTATAAAGTTTCAGGAAATTTCAAGGTCAAAACATGAATTTAGGTTTAACAAATCATACAAAAGCAATTTAAGAATTAATTTGCAAATATCTTAGTTTTAAAAGTTAAAATATTTTAATTTATTTTTACTTTAAATTAGAGGCTTATTATGCAAAAAATTTGAAATTTGGATTTCTTTTTTAACCTTATTTTTTATGCAAAAGTTGCAAAAACTATATCTAAAATTTTAAAAATATGCGTGTGTTTGGATTAATTGGAAAGAAACTTACTCATTCTTTTTCAAAAAAGTATTTTACAGAAAAGTTTGAAAAAGAAAATATTACAGAAACTGTATATGAGCTTTTTGAGCTTCCAAGTATTGATTTATTCCCTCAATTAATTGATAATCAAGCAAATTTGAAAGGACTGAATGTTACTATTCCTTACAAGTTAGAGATACTGCCTTTCCTGCATGAAATAGACCCTGCCGCAAAGCGCATAGGGGCTGTGAACGTAGTTAAAATTATGGAAAACAAAAAGCTAAAAGGGTATAACTCTGATTATTACGGATTTAAGCTATCCTTAGAAAAGTTTTTAGCAGGGAATACAAATCTCCAAGCACTCATTCTTGGGACAGGAGGCGCATCAAAAGCTGTCAAGATAGCTTTGGAAGACTTGCATATTCCTTACCTTTATGTTTCAAGGTATTCAGAAAAGCCTGATGTCATCACTTACGAACAGTTGGACAAAGATATTTTTTCTTCTTATCCTCTCATTATCAATACTACTCCCTTAGGAATGTACCCTCTCATAGAAACCTGCCCCTCGATACCTTATCACTTGCTCAATCAAAATTATTACTTATACGATTTGGTCTATAATCCTGAAAATACATTATTTATGCAAAAAGGAGCAGAACGAGGAGCAAGAGTAAAAAACGGCTTAGAGATGCTTTACCTCCAAGCCGAGAAATCATGGGAACTTTGGCATGAGTAAATCGCAAGAACGTGCATGGGTTAATTTAGTCCCATCTTACGACTATTTCTTTGCTGATGTTATCAAATAGAGCCACTTTATTTATTTGTTTAATGCTTGTATTTTGCCTGCCAAGCGGGTCAAAGCTCGATACAGGCGGTAAAAGTTCGAGTTCTTCTTTGCTTACTTTTACTTTTTCGTTGTTTACTTCTATATGTTTTTTTATCCCCTCAAAATTGTGCAAAACCAATTTAATTTTATCAAAACTACTTTTATAATCTCCTTCCACCTCAGAAAACACAATAGATTGTTTTTCAGTAGTATATAAAATATTACGTTTGTAATACTTGCCTTTTTGGTATTTGTAGGTTTCGCCGTCATCTTCGTAATATACAAAAGTAGAGCCTTCGGAGCCATAGTAAACGTGAACTTCTAATACTCCGGTGTGTTTTTCTCCTGTGCTTTGCACCAAAGATTGCATTAGCAAGATGCCTCCTGCTTTCACATAAACAGGTAACAATTCCAATGGACAATCTGCATAAATTTCCTGCCCTCCTTGGTACAAAGTATTAGCATAGAGGGAATACCATGCGCCTTTGGGGAGATAGACTTTGGTGATTTCTTTATAACTTTCCACGGGGCATACGAGCAGATTTGCTCCGAAAAGATATTGATTTTGGAACTTCGTAGCGTATATATTTTCATCAAAAGTATAGTCAATTGCCAAGCTACGCACTATGGGCAAGCCGTTTTGGGTAGCTTCATAAAAATAAGCATATATATATGGCAATAACCTGTATCTCAATGATATATAATTGCGAGCAATGTCTTCTACCTCTTCGCCGTAGCTCCAAGGCTCTTGGTCTTTGGAGTTAATCATGCTATGCCCGCGAAAGAAAGCGGAAAACGCCCCAATGGAGAGCCAGCGAGCAAAAAGAGCCACTGATGGCTCGCCAATAAAACCGCCTACATCGTAGCCCGCTACAGGCATACCTGAAAGTCCAAGTGCATTGACTAAACGAATGCCGGTCATCATGTGTTCGTCCGAAGAGGTATTATCACCTGTCCAAATTGCTGTAAATCTTTGACTTCCGCAAAAAGCCGAACGTGTAAGCAAGAAAGGTCTTTTGCCTTTGAGCAGTTTTTTTGTGCCTTCAAAAGTGGCACGAGTCATCTGCATACCGTAGAGATTATGTGCTCTTTTGAAAGATGCCTTCTCTCCGTCCATATCAAACTCTATTAAGTCCGGAGTGCGCTGCCCCCATGAGGCAGGCTCGTTCATATCATTCCAAAAACCTTCTAAGCCAATAGTGACATAGTCTTTGAAACTTTCTCCCCACCACTCTCTGGTGGCTTCTTTGGTAAAATCAGGGAAATGACACCACCCAGGCCAAACCTGAGCCGTGTAGGGTGTGCCGTCAGGATACTTGACAAAAAGGTCTTTTTGGATTCCCTTGTCATAAGGCTTGTAGCCTTTTTCTACTTTTATGCCCGGGTCGCACATCACCACTACCTTAAATCCCATTGCTGCTAACTTTTGAATGAGCTTCTCTGGGTCAGGAAAGCGCTTCTTGTCCCATGTAAATATTTTGTAATCCTGCATGTAGTGAATGTCTAAGTAAATTACATCGGCGGGAATCTGTTTGTCTCGGAATGTTCTTGCCAAAGTAAGAACCTCGCTTTCAGGATAGTAGCTATAACGGCACTGTTGGTAGCCCAAACTCCAAAGTGGAGGCATTTCCATTCTCCCTGTCAGAAAAGTGTAATCTTCTATTATCTTACTTACAGATTCATTATGAATAAAATAGTAATTCATTTCTCCGTCTTCGGCACAAAAAGAAACGAATCGGTCATTAGAAGCTCCAAAGTTAAAATGAGATTTGTAAGAGTTGTCCATAAAAATACCATAAGCGACTCCCCGATGTACGCCGATATAAAAGGGGAAAGAAGCATAAATCATGTCTGAATCCTCATTATAGCCAAAGCGGTCGGTATTCCAATGCGTAAAGGCGCGTCCTCTGCGGTCAAGATTGCCTGTTTTTTCTCCTAAACCTATAAAATGCTCGCCCTCTTGCAAGGTTTTGTAGGTAGTAACCTGTTCCCCAATCCAAGAAGTGCCAAAGGCGGCATCGTCTTGATTAATGAGCTTACCTTCTTTGGTAAAAAAGGAAAAACGCATGGGATTTTTTGAAATCTGAAGAGTCAATACGCTTGTAATAATATGAAAGCAATCTTCATGTTCTTCTATTAAAAAACTCAATGGCATCGGCTTTGCTATGACAGAGTAGGAAAAATCACGCTCCTCGAAATCTTCTTTTACAAGGCGCAAGCGAATAATAGAGTGTTGATAAACTATGAGTTGGAACTTACCTAAGGTAGTATCAAACTGCAAACCGTTTTGTATAGGGAAATGACTAATATAATTGCCAAGTGACTGATTCAGTTTGTTTTTCATAGGACTTTAAAAAATGAAAGTTGATGAATTGAATAATGGAGTTAGGCTACGTAAGATTCTTCTTGATTTTGTTCTTTTTTTAATAAGCATTTTGAGGTAAGATTGCCGAGGGTATTGGCAAAAAAGACTTTATCGTTTGATAATTTCTATAAATTCATTCTCGATATCCCAATCTCTTGCAAAAGTAATCATTGCGATAGCCTCCATTTCACTAATGTAGCCTTTTTTGTTATTTGATTCGTGTACAGATTCTAAAAAATAAATGCGGGTTTTTTTATCAAGAGTATTCATCACACTACTCAGGTAGCTTCTTGCCCTATCAAAAGCATCATAATAATCTTCTGCAATAAATTCCTCTGCCCATTTTTGCTCCTCTTCAGCATCTAACTCTGCTACAGTTTCCTCAATAATCTGTTGCTCGTCTTCATCACGACCATGGTAGTTGAAAATCACATTTTTCAGTAAAAGAAAGGCTTTTTTCTCTTCGCTACTCATTTATGCTGAACAATTAGTTATCTGCAAAAATAAGAGTTATTTATTCTTTACAAAAATAATTAAAAAAATTAATAGAAAGGGCTAAGTATCTATGCAAGAATTAGCTTATTTTTGTAAAAAATTAGAGATAAAGACGTATGAGAAAAGTATTTGCCATAGCAATTTTATCTTTATTTGTACTGACAAGTTGCAAAAAAGAAGATAATCTTCCTAATTTGGCTTTGGTCAATGAGGTAGCGGATAGCTTGCTCGTCCCCATAGATACTACTATTCAGTTTACTGCTAATGTACCTGTTCGCCTGCGTTTCCTTCAAAGAAACGCAGGTAGCCTTGTAAGTGCTAATAGCGACACGACTAATATTTCCTACAAAACTCCCAGAAATACAGGTATTTATACTATCCAACTTATCAATAAGGCAGATACTTCCCAAAAAATTCAACGTACTTTTATCGTAAGTCCACAAGTACAGCTATTTAGGACTTTACGCAGAGGAGGACATGTGCTTTCTTTTCGCCATGCCCTTGCCGCCAATGGTTCGGATACTTTCAGAGATTTCTCTACTAATTGGTGGAAAAGTTGTGATAATACAGTGGCACGCCAGCTGACTATACCCGACGGTCGCGTGCAGTCAGAGAAAATGGGACGCGCTTTGAAAGTATTAAAAATTCCAGTGGGAAGGATTATTTCCAGTGAATACTGCCGATGCATACAAAGCGCTCAGTTTATGAACTTAGGTATCAATATAGAAACCTCGCCTATTTTGACCTATTATGTGTACGATGAGGCTAATCGCTATGCCAATACTTTTAGGCTGATTAGGGAACAGACTATCAGCAATAGGAATATTATTTTTATTACTCATGTAGGCTATCCAAGCATTCCTCCTAATCTTAATCCCGTACTATCTACACTCAATCAAGGAGATGCAGGAGTATTCAGACTTAATCCTAATAATGCTGAGCCGACTTATGTGCAGGTATTAAGAGCCAATGACCTGACCGATTTAATTAGGTAATATTTTGGTAGTAATTCTTAATTTGTTGGGTAAAGAGTTCATATAGAGTTTTCCACTCTAAGGGATAGCTTTCCAAAAGAGCTAAGTGTTTCTCTATGATACTTGTATCCCCTCTTTTGGCAGGACCTGTTTGTGCATTTTCAGGAGATAATACAAATGCTTTGTGTACAGTTTCTTGTATAAGGTTTTGGAGCAGTTCAAAGGGCATTTCGTTTCTTTCCAAAATTTCCTTGCTGATAGTCAATAAAAAGTTAGTAAAATTACAAGCAAAAACTGCCGACAAATGCAATATCTGACGCTGAGGCGTGCTTACTTGATAGACTTGCTCACTAATACTTTCTGCTAACTGTACGAGTATTTTCAGTACCTCCTCCTCGCTTGCTTCTAAGCAAATAGGTACGTTTTTTAAGTTTACTTCTTTGTCTTTGGTAAAGGTCTGCAAGGGATAAAAAACAGCAACATAGGGGTTTACTTTTTCTAATATTTCTAATGTGTGCGTGCCAGAGGTATGTGCTATAATTGCCTCTTTGGGTAATTTTATTTGTTGTACTACTTCTTGGAGTGCGTTATCACTGACACAGACTAAAAAAATATTTGCTCTTGAATACCTAAAATCTAAGCTATGAGTAGGTTTGGCATTCCATAATTTTTTTACTAATGCCTCAGCGGTAGATAGGCTACGGCTATAGACCTCTGTAATACGATGCCCTTCTTTCTCTAATGCTGTAGCTAAGTGCCAAGCTACATTACCCGCTCCGATAATAGCAATTCTAAACATTTGATATAAGGTTTGGTATAGTATTACTTGTTTAGCGTTACCAATAAATGAAATATCTATAACGAATATCAATTTTTAAATCGCTTTATCGAGAAAAATACGTTCTCATAAATACTACCCTCTTTTAGGTGCTTTAGGCAAGGTAAAACTAAATGTGCTACCTTCATTTTCAATACTTTCAACCCAAATTGTGCCATGATTTTTTTCTACAAAATCTTTGACAAGGAGCAGACCTAAGCCACTTCCTTTTTCGTTGGAGGTGCCTTGTTTAGAAAAATGTTCTATGCCAAAAAGTTTTTCTTGTTCTTCTTTGCTCATTCCTCTACCTGTATCCTGCACAGCAATAATGACATACGTATCAACAAAGAAAGTACTTACCCTCACTACCCCTATAAAGGAGGTGTATTTGATGGCATTGTGAATAAGATTTCGTAGAATTAACTTGGTCATTTCTATATCTGCCCAAACATAAACATCTGCGGGAACATTAGATTGCAGAGATATTTTTTTATTCTCAGCGTGTGGTCTGAATAAGTTAAAATTTTCTTCTATTAGATTACTCAGATTTACCTCAATAGCATTGATTTTTAACCCTTGCATCTGTGTTCTTGTCCAGTTAAGTAGATTATCCAAAAGATAGGAAGTCGCTTGTAAATCACTTGAAAGCCGCTCTATCAAGTGGTTTTTATCTTGTGTGGACAAAAAGTCTTCTTTCAACAGCTCAAGCCCTCCTTTGAGGGAAGCAAGCGGGTTGCGCAAGTCATGCGAAATGATAGAAAATAGCTTATCTTTGAAATGATTAATTTTTTCTTGTTTTTCTTTCTCCTGAGTAATAGATTCATTCTGAGCTAAAATATCTTTGTTGAATTGGGCTAACTTTTCATTAGCTTCTTGGATTTGTTTTTTTTGTAATAGCAACAGTTGGTTGTGCTTTTTCTTCTCTTGGATATTGAGATAAAAAATAATGCCTCCGATGAGTAATAAGAAAGCTATAACAAGGCTCAGATAAATAATTATTCTTTGGTTCTGATTTTCTGCTTTGAGCCGTTCTATATCTTGCAGTCGCTTATTAGTCAGGTATTTAGCTTGTATTTCTTGATTACGCTCTTCTTTTTCTTTGTCCAATAAACTGTCCTTGTATGCTGAGAGCATACGCTGATAATGATAAGCATTGACGTAATCATTTTTCCCAATATAGATGTCTATAATAGTTAGATAAATATCTTTGATGCTTTCTGTAATACCTGTCTGTTTTGCTAATTTTTCGCTTGTTCTTGCATATTCAAGAGCATCTTCCCAATTTTTTTGGAAAGAATAAACTTTTGCTATTCTGTTCAGTACCGTAATCTTGCCTCTTATATCTTGTATTGCGGAGAAAATTTTTTCTGCTTTTTGCAGAGAATCTAATGCTTCTTGGTATTTACCTTGCTGTAAAAGTGTTTCTCCAATAAGGGAATACACAGCACCTAACCCTTCTTTGTGATTAATCTGTTGGCGAATAGCCAAAGCCTGTCGGTAAAAATTTAGAGCTTGGGGATAAGCGCTTATCTTAGTATAAACTTCTCCTAAGGTAAGATAGCAATAAGACAAACCTAACTGATGATTGAGTTTTTTAAAAAGAGAGAGGCTCTGTTGAGTGTATTTAATAGCCTGCTCATAGTCGCCTTGCTGTTGGTTCATTCGCCCCATGCTTTGATACAGATAGGCTAATCTTTCTGAATAGTTGTACTTTTCTGCAAGTTCTATTACTTTATAATAATATTCCAAACTCTCGGCATATTTTCCTTTAATTTGGGCAATTACGCCAAGATATTGGTTCGCAAGAGTAATAAGATAGGGTTTGTTAGCTTTTTGTGCCAATAGGAGGGCTTCCTTTCCGTATTTTTCTGCTGAGTCAGAGTTAATATTTCTATATTTCCAGCATATATCAGTAAGGAGTTTAATATAGGTAGTATCCTTCGCATAGAGCAAAAGGCGTTTTAAACTGTCTATTTCATTTTGTTGTGAAAGAACATCTAAATGCATCAAAAATAAAAAACCAAGAATTAATAAATATTTTTTAGAAAATAAATAGGACATCTAATCAGAAATTGAATCAACACTATAAATAATCTATCCATTAGTAAATAATGCGTTTTAGGTAAAAAGGCAAGAGAAGCATTCTGCAAAGTATTTTCAAATGATATACCAAATCATGAACAGTATATCAAAAGTGCAAAATTTACTTTACCAAATACTATTTTACCCAAAAATATTACAGGGATAGCCAATACTTAGTTTTTACTGATGTTCTATTTCTATAATCAGCGGCACTACCAAAACCTGTTCTGATTTATTAGTTTTTACCGAAAAGCCAATTTTATCTTGCTTGTATTGCGTCTGAGAAGGAATGACAGCCTTGTTGCCAATGGCTTGATACACCCTATCTTTGATAGAACCTGCCCCATTTTCCATTCTTTTTACTAAGTCCTCGATATCCAAAGGCTTCTTAGAATAAAGTACACAAACAAAATCACTGCCTTTGGTTTGGTCTAACTGCAAAAAATGGTCTTCACTTGGGAAGGCTATCGTCCCCCTCTTATAACTTAAAAGAGGACTGATAAATTTATCATACGGGAAAAGTACGGAAAATTTATTGCTCAAATCTGCACCTACGGCATACATATATATAGGTTCTTGGTGGCTCACAAAAAATTGGAATGCTGTCCCTGAGTAATAGTTTTGCTTCATTTTATAAATGCCGTTTTTAAGAGAAGCAGACATCACCTGTCCATCAGACTTTTTGAAAGAAACTTCTCCTGCAAAAAAAACTTCTTGCTCTGGTCTATTGTCTATGGCATCGGCAGGGAAATCGCCCAATTCATAAGCCTCTACACAGTTTTTCTCAAAGTCGCTGTATTTTATCCAAATAAATCCCTCATTCCCCCATGCAGGTCCCCAACTATTCATGATTTCTACTGCCCCGCCAAATTTATTATCGTCGTAGCCTATGACGGTCATGGCGTGATGCCCTTTGTTGGTATCGTTAGAGGTAGGAGGATTCCAAATCCCTTTGGCTTTTTCTAAGGAAGCAAAACAAAGCATAGAAACCACTACGGGTTTTCCCTCGGAAAGGCTTTTCTTGACTACTTTAACAATCCCTCCCGTAGGGTTAGTATTTGCTCCGTACATAAAAAGCCGTTTGTAGTCTTGAATCACAAACCTCCCCGCCCTTGCTTTTTCTGAGGCTTTTACTTCTCTATCACACTCATAGCCAAACTCTTTGAAAGGCAGACAGCCTTGCACTTTGAGCAGGTACAGTGCCTCGGAGATATATGCTCCGTAGAAACAATCCCCTGTAATCTTAATTTGATTATAAACATAAGACGGAGAAAAAGCCATATTCGTGATGGCTTCTTTGCCTGAAATATTTTTGCGTTTGGCATATAGAATTGTGCGGGAGGCATAGGCAGCTGACCATGCGGTACATGTCCCCCAATTGCCTTGGTCGCCGGGAGTAGGACAGTATTCTTTTAGCGAAGCGGAGGAGGGTACTTTATAATCTCCACGCATCAAAGGAGCGCTCATAGGGACTTCCATGTATTTGGCAGAGTCCACCAAGCACCCCGTAGCATACTGGGCATTGGCAAGGTATGGCGTAAGAAAGCCGATGATTAAGAGGTAAAATAATTTTTTATGAAACATCAACATACGCAAGTAATCAAAAATAGTAAACAATGAAATAATAATAGTTAGTAACAAACTGCGAACCAAAAATTATGATAAAATTTTATCTAAAGTTTGCATACTTATCTTTCGCTGTCGGTGAAAATTGGCTACACTGACAATATAGTTAAACAGTCCAAAAAATAAGGCTAAAAGTGAGTAGAAGTGCCCTTGGACGAAGAGCAGAGTCAAAAGAAAAATTAGCAAGGGAATTACTGTCCAGATAAAAAGCAGAATTTTAGTAGAATAAAACATCTCACAAGTAATAAAAAGAATACTTCCTGTCTTTGTCCCTTCTATTTTTCCTTTTATCATCGGCAAAAAAGTATTAGGCTGGGTAATGACGCGAGAGATTTGAAAGCTATTGGTATCTATTTTTCCGTTAAACTCATGTATAATGGGTTTCTCTTCTTTCTCTTCTTCTCTGGTAAATTCTCGCAAGCGCTCCAAGATTTGCTCTTGGGTATAAGAAGATACAAAGGTCTGCTTGTAATACGGAAAAATAGATAGGTCTTTCAATATCATGCTCCTTACTTGCCTTGGAAATTGGGCTTTCTCTTTTCTAAAAAAGCGCTTGCCCCTTCTTTGAAGTCTTGTGTAGAAGCTGACTTAGCAAAAGCATCTGCTTCCACTTCGTAGCCATTTTGGTAAACAGCATTGGCAGAGCGAATGACCTGAGCCACCGCCACGGGTGCTTTTTGCTTGACTTTTTCTAAGATTTCAAAAGCCTTTGGCAGAAGCTGTTCGGCAGGAAGGACATGGTTCACCAAGCCCCAAGCAAGTGCTTCTGATGCTCCTATCATGTCTGCGGTTAGCATCAATTCTAAGGCTTTACCTTTGCCAATAAGCTGTGTGAGTCTTTGCGTTCCTCCATAGCCGGGAATGATGCCTAAGTTTACTTCGGGTTGTCCAAACTTAGCATTTTCAGAAGCAAGACGAATATGACAAGCCATAGCCAATTCGCACCCTCCTCCGAGAGCAAAGCCATTGACGGCAGCAATCACAGGTTTAGGACAGTTTTCTATCTTGAAAAATATCTCATGTCCTTTTTGAGCCATTACCTTGGCATTAGCGCCAGCCATGCCAACAAATTCAGAAATATCTGCCCCTGCTACAAAGGCTTTTTCTCCTGCTCCTGTCAGTACTACGCCTTTGATTTCTTCTTCTTGATAAATTGCGTCAAAAGCTTGGGCGATTTCACGCATGGTCTGTTGGTTAAGGGCGTTGAGTTTATTAGGTCTGTTAATAGTAAGCAAAAGGATTTGGTCTTTTACCTCCCAAAGTAAATTTTCAAATTGCATAGAAAATAATGGAAATATAAATAGTGAAAAAATGATTACTTTACTTGCCAAAGATAGGAAAAAGGAAGAAAAAGAACGGCTAATTATACAAGTAAGTAAATCGCTTTTTTTCTACTTTGGGCTTATGTTTCAAGTGCGAGCGAACTTCTTTGTGCCAAAACTCCTCTGAAAGTGCATTTTTGATACCTCTGTAAATATAGCGCAACATTTTCCAATAGAGTTGCAAGGGATTTTTGCAATAAATACACAATAATAGCCACTTGACCAAACCTTTGCGATTAGCTATATTAGCAATCACTTTGTCTTTGGCAATGTATTTCTCCCCAAGTAAAAAATACAAGTCTTTTTTCTGACCTAACTTGTCTGTTTCAGAGGCAAGGTCTATCAAACGGCGTATTTGCTGATAGGCTGTTCCATCGAGAAAATAGCTCATAATACAATCTTTTGCATAAAAAACTATATGCTCAAAAAAAAGTTTGCAGAAAAAAAGATTTTATTTGTATCAGGTAGTACCTGTATATAATCTGTTCAAGTGAGGCGTTGGTATCTTTGAGAAGTATGTCTTGCAAATGTGTAGCAGACCAACTTATTTTATACTTAAAACAAAATGTTTTGCAAACGTTTATAAGGTTTGAAACCTTATAAAAGTTAATTTTCAATCAAAATAAATTTCGATTGAGTATACTTAATAAGCAAAGAGTGGTGAGCAAAAAAATAAACTCTCCTTCAAATAAAAAAACAGAGAATTTAGTTTAAGCGCCTGTTAGGAGGTAGGACTTTTTATCATCTGCGTCCATTCATTCAAGACTTCGAGCATTATCTTTCTGCATCTATCTGCCTCCATTTGGTTAAAAGTATGAACATGAGCAGATTTATTTCTAAAATAACTAATATTATCATTATCGTTGTTATTTACTGAACTGTCTTCTAAAGGATATATTTTATCCCAAAACAATGCCTCTATTAGTTTATCATAATGGATAGAAGATTTAATAAATTTATTCATTTCAATTAATAGTCTTTCTTTTTTTAATCGCTCTGTATCTTCATTGTTATTTACAATTAATTCTATCCAATGTCTTATATTGCCTAAAGTTATATTTACATTCCCTTGACAAAAGTTCCTCAATAAGTTAAAACTTTTGTTAGGAGTTTTAAAACCTTTATTTAGAATATTCGCTTTGTCTGTATGGTTATCTATGAAACTACGAAATTTTATGAATATTTTCTGAGAAAGTTCATTTTCAATAGCACGACAGTACTGAAGAATACAAGGAGAATAGTCTTGTATTGGTGATGCTTGGATAGTATCGTAAAGATAATAACTGTATATTAGCATATCTTGACTTACAGGTTCTAACTTTTCCATATTATTTATTTCTTTGCTAAGTTTTGTGGCATAGTCTTGTTTTACTCCTTTCTTTATGATTAAACTGCTATCTAAAAAAGTGTATATTTGCAAAAGTTTTTTTCCTATATCTTCTTCAGTAAAACTTTTAAATTCCTCTAAACTTGTTTGCAAACTTTTAATAGTATCAGTTATTAACTTTATATCAAAAGGCTCTTCTTTTATTACCACCTCACTTATTATTAAATCAATGTCTACCCTCGTCTTACTTTTCTCACAAAAGATATAAGTTTCGTTATGATTTTTCATATCAACTAATCTATTGTAATCAAACATAAAGGGTGCGTGGTTATTTTTACAATTATTGCATAAACAACTAATATTTTCCTGAACAGTCAAATTCAATTGCTTATGGATATGAGCAAAGTCTTTTCTTATGCTAAAAAGTATATTTTTAGATTGCCAGCCATGAATAGCGATTTCAATTTTCTTTTTTGCTTCATTTTGTTTGATAAGTGCTTGGTATTATTAAAGTCAAGTAACATTCCCCCTTGCCAGAAGAGTTCGTCTTTTATGTATTCGTGATTTCGGCACATAAATCTTGGGATAATGGATTTTGGCATAAATCTTTCATATTCATACTCAAAACGTATAATATTCTTTTCTTTTGAAAAAGAACTAATTATGTTTTGCTGTTCATTGCTAAGAGAACTCTGAACAGGTAAGAGAGAAGGTATAATATATTCGCTTTTATCAGTATTTAGCAATTTAAAACACATTTCAAAGCGTGTCATGAGGCGAATTAAGAAGTGATGTTTATCAGCAGGATAGTTTTTCCATATTGTAAATAGGTCATCATGCCTTAATCTACCTCTGTTTTTTGCTACTATACTTTCATCATTGTGTTTAGCAGTTAAAACTTCATAAGCAGCTTTTGTAGCCCATTCAGGTTTTAAAACAATAATACTCTTTAACTCTGCATCGTCTTGGAAATGTAAAATAATTCCTAAGTTATGTAAATAACGACTTAGTGTTTTTTGTTCTTCTTCGTTGACTTTTAAACTTTCGCACCATTTTACATAATCTTCATAGAGTATGAACTCTCTTTTGTCCAATTCTAATTTTTTTCGTATTTCCAACCAACTTTGGGCAAATGGCTTCCCAATATGTTCTAATTGAACTATTTGATTAGAAATTGCATCTTTTAGCTCTCCTATGTTTTTACCTGTTTTGCAACTTACTTTATAAAAACCTTTAATATTATCAAAGGTTTCTTTGAAAACCATCTCATCAATAATCGGATCGTTGATATCTACTTTATTGATAACAACAATCACAGGACTGTTTTGCCCAATGATTTTAATTTTATCAAGCCAAAAAGCCAAATCATCAAAGTCAATTTGTTGCCCTCTTGCATTATAGACGAGTATGTATGAGGAATTAGGCGTAATAAAAAATTCGTGTAAGGCATATTGTATCTCTTGCCCACCAAAATCCCATACGTTTGCTTGAAAGTTGATTTTCTTCTGTTCTATGAAAACAGGAAATTTCCAGGTATTAATATCAATACCAATACTCATTGGCGAGTTTTCATCAAATTGATTATACATTAGTTTCTTGGCTAATGTTGTTTTTCCTACCTCCCCGTGCCCCACTAAAATTAATTTTGCCTCGTAAATGCGTTCTATTTTCCCTCCTTGCTGAATAGCTTTAAGGAAATTTCTAATACCAGATATACCTTGACTTAAAATCTCGGCAGGAGGAAATTCAATTTTATCTTTATCAAATAGGAAATCTTTTAAATTATCGAGCTTACCAAAAGAAGTAGGAAGTTTGGTTATGTTATTGTTATGAATATCCAACCTCACTAAATTTTCTAATTCTCCTATTTCCTCAGGCAATTCTTCTAATCCGACACTTGATGCATGAAAAATTATTAGTTCTTTTAGTTTTTTGATTTCTGAGGGTATTGAATAAATTTCATTATAGTTATAGTAGTGTGCCTCATGAGAATCAAGAGCAACAATATTTTCAATAATAAGAAACCAGAGACCCTCAATATCAAATACTTCTTTTGGAATTTCTTTTAGTCCTTGATTACGAAGTTCTAAATATTTTGTCGTTTTTGCTTCCTCGATTTTGGCTTGTATTTGTGAGTGCATATTGGTAGAAATATTTTTTATCAACTCATTTATTAATTTTTTTATTCCTGTGGAAATTTACTGAATTCATGTTTAATAAGTAAATATTTCCGAAACAAATTGCATAACTTTTCCAAAGTTAAAACTTATAGAAAGCTACTGTTTAGAGTAAGTACAAAATAGTTCAATCTTTTTTGTGAAAGGTCTAAGTTTGATGGGTAAAAACTTTCCTTTCTCCTTTATCTTCCCTATCTTAGTGGGAAGCAATTTTCAATTACCAAATTATCCTAACTATTTAGTAAGTTGGTCAATGAATAAGCACATCAATAGTTACCAATTATCATCAATTACAAAAATATGAAGAGAGTTTTATCACCACTTTTGCAAATGTTTTCTCTTGCAAAACCAATTACTGCAATGACTTTGTGGCTATTGTTATTGTTAGATATCCCAATGATTCACAGTACCTTCGCCCAAAAAAATCAAACACAAGCATCAGAAACTTTCGACAAGTCTTTGTACGCCGCAATGAAGTGGCGCAATATCGGACCTTTTCGCGGTGGGCGTTCCGTTACCGCCACGGGAGTAGTAGGACAGCCTTTGGTTTACTATTTCGGAGGAGTAGGTAGTGGTGTTTGGAAAACCGAAGATGCGGGTATTTCTTGGAAAAATGTTTCGGACAATACCTTCAAAACAAGTTCAGTAGGAGCGATTACCGTAGCTGAGAGCGACCCCAACGTAATCTACGTAGGCATGGGTGAACACGCAGTGCGTGGCGTAGCGACCTCCTTTGGCGATGGAGTGTATAAGTCCACAGATGCAGGAAAAACTTGGACGCACTTGGGTTTGGAAAAAACCTTGCATATTGCAGAGATTTGTGTTCACCCTCAAAATAGCGAGGTGGTATATGTAGCCGCACAAGGTGCTTTGCATGGTGCAAGCAAAGACAGAGGTATTTATAAAAGTACAGACGGCGGAAAGTCTTGGAAACAAGTCCTTTATACTAATGAAAACACAGGAGCTGTGGATTTGAGCATGGACATGAACAATCCTCGTATTTTATACGCTGCTATGTGGGAACACCGCCGCATACCTTGGCAGGTGCAAAGCGGAGGCGCAGGGTGTGCCATTTTTAAATCCACAGATGGAGGTGAAACTTGGAAAAAATTGAGCAAAGGTTTGCCTGAGAAAATGGGTAAAATAGGTGTTTCAGTGTCCAGAGCAAACTCCGAAGTGGTCTATGCTAACATAGAGGCAGAAGGTGAAAAAGCGGGCGTTTATCGCTCTAATGACGGAGGCGAAACTTGGGTACAAACTTGCAAAGATAGAGTAACCGTAGCGCGTGCGTGGTACTACATAGAAATCTATGCAGACCCACAAGATGTAGAAACCGTTTATGTTCTTAATGCTCCCATGTTACGTTCTATCGACGGAGGGAAGACTTTTACACCCGTGCCTACGCCCCATGGAGATAATCACGACCTTTGGATTAACCCTAAAGACAATAAAAACATGATTAATGCTAATGATGGCGGAGCAAACGTTTCCTTCAACTATGGCAAATCTTGGTCGACGCAGCAAAATCAGCCCACCTCTCAGTTTTATCGCGTAAGTGTGGACAATCAATTTCCCTATAATGTCTATGGCGGTCAGCAGGACAATAGCTCTGTAAAAATTGCCAGCCGTACTGATGGCAACGGCATTACTTGGAAAGATTGGTCAAACTCAGCGGGTTGTGAGAATGCTTACCTCGCTTTTGACCCTGATAATCCTGAAATCGTTTTTGGGGGCTGCTATCAAGGCATCATAGATGTTTTAGATACAAAAACAGGCGAAGCAAAAAGTATCATGGCATATCCTTATTTGGGTTTAGGCTCAAAAACTGCTGATTTAAAATATCGCTTTAATTGGAATGCCCCTATCTTGGTTTCCAAACACAATAAATCTACGCTTTATCATGCGGGAAATGTACTTTTGAAATCGTCGGATAAGGGTATGAGTTGGACGGAAATTAGCCCTGACCTCACTCGCAACGAAAAAGATAAGCAAGGTTGGGGAGGCACACCTCTCACTAATGAAGGGGCAGGCGGAGAAGTATATAATACGATTATGTATGTGGCAGAATCTCCTCACGAAGCGGGAACGATTTACATAGGCACTGACGACGGTTTAGTACATCTCACCAAAGACGAGGGCAAAACTTGGCAGAACATTACCCCGCCAAATATCGGTGAAGGCATCATTAACTCAATAGAGTTTTCCCCTCACGACAAAGCAACGGCTTATATTACTCTGATGAAATATAAAACCAATGATTACAGTCCATATATCTACAAAACAACAGATTATGGAAAAACTTGGACAAAAATCACTAATGGTATCAAAGAAAATCACTTTGCAAGAGTACTCAGAGAAGACCCTAAGCGCAGAGGTTTGCTCTATGCAGGCACAGAACATGCTTTGTATATTTCTTTTGACGGAGGAGCGAATTGGCAGGATTTCCAACTCAATATGCCTATTACCCCTATTAATGATTTGGTAGTTCACCAAAACGACTTGATTGCCGCTACTTCTGGTCGCTCTTTTTGGATTTTGGACGATTTAACGCCCTTACACCAACTCAACCAAGAAATAGCAAAAGCAGACATGCACCTTTTCAAACCCAGAGATACTTACAAGCTAAACGGTGGTAACGGTGGTAGCGAAGGACAAAATCCTCCCACAGGCGTAATCATTCATTACTACCTCAAAGCCAAAACAGATAGCACTTTAACGCTTGACATCATAGACCCCAATGGGAAATTGGTACGTACTTATTCTTCTAAGAAAGACGTAGTAGCTCCTAACCCCATGCGAATTACAGGCGACCCTACGCTGGAAACCTCCGCTGGTATGAATCGCATTGTTTGGGATTTTAGAACTGAAAATCAAATACTTGTACCCGACATTTTCCTGCCAAATAGCTTAGCAGGTTATAGGGTAAAACCGGGGAGATACACCGCCAAAATCAAATTTATGGGTAAAGAAATGAGTCAGACTTTTGAGTTACTACCTGACCCACGTATTAAGGCAAGCGCTGCCCAATACGAAGAGCAGGCAAAGGTCTTGGAGCAGATTTACAACCACCTGAACGAAATTCACGAAGGCGTAAACAAAATGAATAAGGTGAAAGAGCAGGTAAAAATTATCAGCGAAATGAGTGAAAGCAAGTCTTTGAAAGAGGAAGCTGAAAAGTTGATGAAGAAAATCAATGATTTAGAAGGTGAACTAATCCAAAGAAAGCAAAAAACTTTCCAAGATGTAATAAACTTTCCGAATAAACTCAATGCAGACTTTGCACACTTGAAAGAGGAAATAGTAGATACGAACAATCCCATTGTTACCGAAGGAGCGAAGAAACGCCTGCAAGACCTCAATGCCATTTGGCAACAACGCAAGGCAGAAATGCAAAAAATCTTAACCGAGGACGTGCAAAAGTTCAATGATTTATACAAGCAACAAAATCCTAACCCTGTGAGAGTACCAGAGGGCAAGTAATATCAATCCCTCACAGTGCTTAGAAGCCTGTGAGGAGATAGTTTCTTATTAAATCGCTGTTAGCCTGCAAAGCCATTTTCATCTTAGTCTTCCATACTACACATGCCGATAGGTGCGCCGGGAGGCAGCGGTTTTTCGCTTTCTACTTTGGCTTTCTCAGGTGCTTTCATTCGGTCAAGAGCATAGTCTAAGTGAGCTAAATAATCTGTTTCTTTGACTTCCGCTTTTTGGGTTTCTATCCAAGTTTTCAGATTTTTAATTGCTTGGCTGGCAGTGCTTTTTACCAAAATAGAGGCATTTTCATTTACGCTCAAAGCCAAGAGGTGTGTAAGCATGATTTGCTCGGTTTGCATTTGCACGTTGCGTTTCAAACCTGTGAATCTTGGGCTTTTCCAAGTTTTCTCGATAATCACATTAATTACTTCTTCTAAACCCAAGTTGTTGTTTCTCGCCTTAAACTCTATGAGGCGAGCCGCTCTTTCAGGGTGGAAAAGGAAGGACATTGGGAAAGATGCCGCCGCTTCTGCGACGCTCATTGGGTCAAAAGTAAGCCCTGTACGCTTACTAAAAAGTTCTCTATGAGGAGGATAACCCTGTGGTCGGGGGGGAATGAGTTGGATAATATTTTCTGGTAACGTCAAAACTTCGGGACTGATAGCTTGCAGCATAGCCTCTAAGGCTTGCTGTTGCACTTCTCTGGGGACAGTTTCGGTAACTACTTGTTTATCTCCGCGAATAGCATAGCTATAGCTCATACCACCCACGAGCTTAGCAACAGCCTCGACTTGGTAGCGGTGATAGTTGTAAATCGGTACTAAAACCTCCTCTAATACCGCATAAGGCATACCATTTCTGATATTTTTCACTGAAAAATTATCAAGGGCTTTCTGCCTTACTTTCAATACATTACCAAATTCTTTGACGGCATCTTCTCCGTTGTCCCAAAGGTGTGCCTTAGGGTGCGCACCGCCTGTTGCCCTTGCGTCCACATCTGAAATGAACAATAGTCCTTTGGCAATCGCTTTGTCTAAAATCTCATTTAAGGCTTTTTTCTCGTCAGTTCCCTTAGGAAAATCTTGGTAGCCCCAAGTAATGCTCACTTTGTCCCATTCCCCAATTTCGGAGGTGTAGGCATTAGAAAGGTCAATATTGCCGTTTCTATCCAAAGTAACAGAAAGATGTGGGTAGTCCATGACCGAGGCACGGTTATTCGCACTGGCGGCGTAGTTATGCACTAAGCCGAGCGTATGCCCCACTTCGTGAGCAGAAAGTTGTTTTAAGCGATGCAAAGCCATTTTGAGCATAGGATTGTTCTTCTCGTCCAATTTTTCTCCATTCTCAAAAGGGGCAAGCAAACCTGTGGCTATCAAGTAATCTTGCCTTACACGCAAGGAGCCGAGCGTAACATGCCCTTTGATAATTTCTCCTGTGCGAGGGTCGGTAACCGAACTACCGTAAGACCACCCCCTCGTAGAGCGATGTACCCAATTGATAACGTTGTACCTAATATCCATAGGGTCAGCATCTTCTGGCAGTAATCTGACTTGGAAAGCATCTTTGTACCCTGCCGCTTCAAAAGCCTGATTCCACCAACCTGCGCCTTCTAAAAGGGCTGAGCGGATAGGTTCGGGGGTGCCATTATCCAAATAATAGATGATAGGTTTTACTGCTTGACTGACTTTAGCTGAGGGATTTTTCTTTTTTAAGCGATGGCGAATGATGAATTTTTTTTCCAAAGGCTCGCTAACAGGTGTACTGTAATCATAATAAGCAATATTAATATAGCTACTCCGAGGGTCATATTCTCTTGGAACATAGTCGTTGTCAGGTAATTGAATAAAAGAATGATGCAGTCGCAAACTAAATGCTTCTTCTGAGGGAACTACAGAGTGCAGATAGTTCCCTGCATCTGAGCCTGTAAAAGTCAAAGTAGCCTCAAATTCTGTATTTTGTGGAAAATTTTTGGTGCGTGGGAGATAAATAGCGCTCCGACTTATGTCTAAGCGATAATTGCCTTGTCGCATATTCTTGATGCGTTCGGCAATGCCGTGAGCATCTCTGAGCAAAAACTCTGTCATGTCTATCAGCACTTTGTTATTTTCTACTGCCTCTACGTCAAAGCCATACAAGACCGATTGAGCAAAAGATTCTTTGACTGCTCTTTGTTCTGCTTTATTGTCGGTGATGGCGCGATATTTTTGGTTGGGTTGGAAAAGCAAGACCTTATTACCTACTCGGTGGAAATAAACCACTCGTTCGTCTCCTAACTGATTGCGGTCAAGTCCAATATCGTTAGACCCAAGCCCTGCGGTCAGAGAATTGACATAGAGGTTGTTTAGGATTGTATAAGATTTCCAATCAAAGATGTATTTTTAGGTGTCAAATCCAAAATACTCTTTTTATGGAAATCTTAGGCAAAGATATAA
>Ga0272446_1000491_pt1 | contig 62367 bp, 52 predicted proteins | sample YNPCB0061_FD_194587 | JGI IMG/M metagenome (GOLD analysis project Ga0272446, IMG submission 194587) | Hot spring microbial mat communities from Yellowstone National Park, WY, United States - YNP-CB-006-1 | ecosystem: Environmental > Aquatic > Thermal springs > Hot (42-90C) > Sediment | place...
ACAGGGCGTCGGCCTCGGGCTGCTCAAAATTCCCCAGCGTCGAGCCAGGAAAAAAAATCACCCGCCGTCTCGCCCGTATCGCTGGGAGCGAGTAGGGCCGCGTAAAGTCCGCCGTTACCGGTCGAATTCTCAACGCCGGATATTCCTCGGCCAGTTCGGCCGCGGCGCGGTGCAGATGCTCCCCGGAAACATCCACGGGGACGAACCCTGCCGGCCGTTCCAGATGCTGCAACAGTTGCCGAACCTTCACCAGACTGCCGGCTCCCGGCTCGATCAGCAGCACCTCCGGCCCACAGCGTACGGCCATCTCGCTTGCATGCTGCACTAAGAGGCTCATCTCAGTTCGGGTCAGGTAGTATTCTTGCAGCTGCGTGATGCGATCGAACAATTGGGAGCCGATCTCGTCGTAAAAATACTTGGCCGACAACTGCTTGGGCGTCCGCGCTAGCCCCGCCAGCACATCCGCCCGAAAGCTAGAAGGAACCTTAAGGTGGTCGGCAGTGAGCATCATTCGCAAAGATCCTTCGCCAGGCGAAAACCAGAAAATTGCCAACGGGCCTCGGGCGGGAAAAAGTTGCGATACGTCTCGCGCACATGCTCTGCCGGCGTGGCACACGATCCACCCCGCAGCACCATCTGATTACACATGAACTTGCCGTTGTACTCGCCCAAGCCACCGGCCCACGGCCGAAACCCCGGATAGGCCACATAGGGACTTGCGGTCCACTCCCAGACATCCCCACGCCATTGCGCATGCCCCGGATCAACCGCCGGATGATAGCGGCCCGCCTCCAGGGTATTGCCAAGGGGCTGTCCCACGCGGAAAGGTGTAGCCGCAGCCGTTTCCCATTCCGCCTCGCTAGGCAGACGAGCGCCGGCCCATTGAGCATAGGCGGCTGCCTCATAGAAACTCACGTGGCAGACCGGCTCGTGGGGATCGAGGGGCCGTACCCCGCCCAGCGTGTAAACTTGCCAACCGTCCGCCCGCCGCAGCCAATAGAGTGGCGCTGTCCAGCCGTGCTTCTGCCGGCAGGCCCAGCCATCGGACAGCCAAAACTCCGGCCGCTCGTAACCGCCTGCTTGCAGGAATTCCAGGTATTCGCCCACCGTCACCGGCCGCGAAGCGATGGCAAAGGCCTGCAAGTAGACGCGATGGCGGGGCGTTTCATTGTCAAAGGAAAAACTCGTCCCGGCAAAGCCGATCTCCCGCACCCCGGCCGGATATTCCTGCCACTGGAGCCGGGGCGCGGCCGCCAACGTTTCCACAGAGGGCCAGCGCTGATACACGGGAAAGAGCGGATTCATCCCAAAGGCATGCTTCAGATCGGTGAGCAAAAGCTCTTGATGCTGCTGTTCGTGATTCAGCCCCAACTCCAGCACCTGGGCTTGCTCGGCGGATAAGCCCCGCTCCAGGCGTGCCAGCAGCCGTTCGTCCACGGCCCGGCGATAGGCCATCACTTCTTGCACCGTCGGCCGGGACAGCAACCCACGCCAAGGCCGAGGCCAACGCGGCCCAACCGAGTCGTAATAGGAATTAAACAGATAATTATATTCCTCATGATAAGGCGCTTCGTCCCGCAACACAAACGTCTCGTAAAACCACGTCGTGTGCGCCAAATGCCATTTGGGCGGCGAACAATCCGGCATCGACTGCAAACCGTAGTCATCAATGGCCAGGGGAGCGACGAGCTGTTCTGTCTGCGCACGGATGCTTCGGAAGCGAACAGCAAGTAAAGCCAGCGTTGCTGACAAGCGGTTGTCCATGCCGTGTTCTCTGTCTCGCTCGGTCCTCGTGCTAGCAGTATAGGCATGATGGACGCGAGGATGTCCAAGAAAACAGGCTTTCATGGGAACAAAAAAGTTCGGCCGAGAGCTTAACAGCCTCGACCGAACCGTTTGCTACTTTGCTTGCTGAAGTGGAGCAGAGGGGATTTGAACCCCTGACCTCTTGAATGCCATTCAAGCGCGCTCCCAGCTGCGCCACTGCCCCAGACTTCTTCACTATAGCAAAGCGAACCGGCCTGTCAACTCTTCTCTTCTGGACACGGCCGGCTCGCCTGGGTTCGCCCTCGCCTTACGATCCCAGAGGTGGCAGTTCCACACCGGGCAAGTGAGGCGGTGTCGAGCCGGGCATCTCCGCTATCGCTTTGGCTTTCTGTTCGGATGCAGACTCGCCAGCGGCCGAGGGTCGTTTCCCCGTCGGCGGGGCAATTTCCCCCGGCATTGTAGCCGGCGCTGTCCCTAGCTTCTTCGTGTTCGCCGTGGGGGCTGCCTCGGGCTGGGTGGGCGGCAGCGTGCCCGGCAGTGTGCCCGGCAGCGTGGGCGGCAACGCCGGTGGCATCTTCTCGGCAGCGGGCGTCGGCTCGATGCCGCTGGGCAGTGGTGGCGGTGCGGGATGCGAACGCGGTGGCACATCCACGGGCGCGGGGGGTGGTGGCGCGGGCGGCGTGACCGGCTCTTTGGTTTCGATCGGCCGTGCCGTAAAATCACTACGCGTCTCGCTGGCGTTCGTCGGCACACCGACTCCCGGTACTTTTTCCATGTTGCTGTCAAACGGAGCAGCGGGGAGCGGTCTGGCTCGGAACTCCTCGCTGCGTGAGGGGCGCGTTTCTTCTACCCGTGAGCCACGCACCCCCGTTGGCAAGGGCGGCACGCTCATCGTCTCACGCCGCGATCCCATAGGGCTGGTCGTGCTTTCCCGTCCGGGCAAGTCGCTGGGCGGCACTGGCGTGATCGGCCCCGGAGGGGGATCACCACTGTAGGTCGGCGGTACGGGTTTCATCGGGGTTGGCTCTGGCATTCTGTCGAAGCCTGTACCCGCCACGGGCACGAGATCGGTCTTGGGAGCGGCTGGCGATTGCTTTGCCGTGTCGCGGGCCTGCTCGCTACGCTTGCTCTCGCCCACGACCGGCGTCGCTGCCTTGGCTTGTGGCCCACTGGAGTGAAACTTCCCCGGGCGAGTGGAACATTGTGTACACTGGCCACAGCCCGTTGCCGAGATGGCTACGCCGGCCAAGAACAGCCCAGCGAGCGTGATCAAGGGCTTCTTGCCCATCGCTTTCCCCTCTCCCCGTTTGGTTCCTTCCACGGCCACTCGTCTATCCCCCGAGTGGTTCGGCCTTCCTGTGCCGATGAAGTGGAAATGGCCATAACGACCAACGAAGAGAGAATCAAGAGGATTCAACCGGTAGAAAGAATCCAGTAGCGGAGGCTACTGGCCCGCCACCAGCCCAGGCGAGCCGCCCAACCCGGGCGAGCCGCCGACGTGAGTCGGCGGTTTCTTGAACGCACTCAACTAGTTGCCTCACGGCCCAGGCGGCGGCAGCACCATCCCGCCACCCGGCATGCCCGCATCAGGTACTCCAGGAACCGCAGGCACTCCCGCTGCGGCCGCTTGTTGTTTTTCCATCGTGGCCAACTCTTTCGACAATGGAAAGGCCGGAGAGGGCGGGAAATATTGCGGCGGATGTTCCAAATAACGCCCCGAAGGTAGCGTCATCCCTGCGGTCCAAGTTTGACAGCCCGTGCTGGCTGCCAGGACCACGGTGGCTCCGGCAAGCATCAGCCGGACCATGCGTCGGTTCATGGGAAATTCCCCCGTGAGAAGGTTCAGACAGATGCCGGAGTGTGGGAACATGCTCCGTCTAAAACCCTTTATCGGCCCGAAAGCGGTGCTGAATTTGCTGGAAACTCCAGAAAAATCGACTGGCCTGTTCTGATAGCTCGGCTCTGCTTTTTACGTTCGCCGCAGAAATTCGCCACGCTCCGGGTCTTCGACGTAGCGGCCCGCCCGGCAATCGTCGAGAAATTGCCGCACCCACTGAGTCAACGACGGGGCAACCGCCAGCGGTTGTTCCTGACCGCTCCACAGCTCCAGGACCGGCAGCTCTGGCTGGGTGCTATCGACGCAAATCGTATCGCCTTGAAAGTCGTCCAGCAGCGGGATCCACCCCGTTTGCCACAGCGTGTCGCCCGGATGCGTCTGGTGTTCACGCACAATCTCGGCCATCTCGTCGGCACTGAGCAGATTAAACGCCCCGACCAGCGAGCCGATCGCGCCTTCGCCTTGTCCGTTGTGCCAGGCCAGCCAGGCTCGCAATTCCGGGGGCAGGGGACGGCCCAGCACTTGTGTCAACTTCTGTAGCTGGCTCGCATCGGCCCCCTGTGCCAATCCTTCGTGGAAAACGGGACGATTTTTTTCGAGCCAATCGTCCAGCTCGCCCAGCAACTGCGTCAATTCCCTGGGCGCTTCTGCGGGTTCGTTGCTGGCCCCAGTCGCGACTTCCTCTGCAACTGCCAACTCCACGCCAAGCCAACGAGCGATCTGCTCCCAACTCGCTTCCTGGGGTGGCTTGCGCGAGCCGACCGGACGCAGGGCTACTCCCCGTTCGCTCAGAGTGACGGCATAGCGTCGGCCATTCAGTTCAACCTCGCGCGTCAAGGCCCGGGTGAATTTCTGCATCGCAACGATCCTCAGCATTCGCCGACTGCGGGAGTGCAACACGGAGCCGGTGGGTGTTGTATCACACAGCGGAGAATTCGACAGGGGCGACCTTCCCACCCCGCGGACGATCAGGTAAATTATCGTTATCTCTCCTGGAGTCCCTCCCATGCTCCCTCCTCTATCTCGACGAGATTGGTTACGCATCGGTGGCCTGAGCGCCTTTGGTCTCAGTGGCTTGAAAGTTGCCAACGCACAGCGTGAAACCGCGTCGTTCGGCAAGGCGAAGTCGTGCATCGTGTTGTTCCTAATGGGGGGGCCGCCCCAGCATGAGACCTTCGACCCCAAGCCAGACGCCCCCGTGGAGGTGCGCGGCGAAGGCCAAGCTATTGCTACCAACGTTCCGGGCATCCGCTACGGTCATCAGTTGCCACGCGTGGCCCGCCATGCCGACAAGCTGTGCATCCTGCGGGCGCTTAGCACCAACGACAATGCCCACTCCTCGAGCGGCTACTGGATGCTGACAGGCCAGCCCCATCAGCCGATGAACAGCGAAAACAGCAAGCCGGGTGCCCCCAACGATTGGCCTAGCACGGCGGCGATCGTGCAACGCCTGCGGCCCGGACGCAACGGCTTGCCCGCGGCCGTCGCCTTGCCCGAACACATCTGGAACGATGGGAACCTGACCTGGCCGGGTCAGGATGGCGGCTTTCTCGGCCGAACCGCTGACCCCTGGCTAGTGACGTGCGACCCCTCGCAAGCAGGTTTCGAGATCAGCGGTTTAACCTTGCCCGCGGAAGTCTCGCCCTCGCGCCTCGAGGGACGGCTGACGCTGCTGCAACGCGTCGCCCGCAAGGTGGAGGCGGCCGGCTTCGCCCACCAGTATCGTCAAGCCATCGACCTAGTGCATGGCAAGGGACGCGAGGCGTTTCGCCTCGAGCGTGAGCCGTCCAAGTTACGCGAGCGATACGGCCTGAATCGCTGGGGGCAAAGTGTCTTGCTGGCCCGTCGCCTTATCGAAGCGGGTGTCTCGCTCGTGCAGGTCAACTGGACGCGTGCGGCCGGCGAGATGGGTGGTAGTCCCGCCTGGGATACCCATGCCAAGCATTTTGCCAACCTTGCTAACCTCATGCCGCGTCTGGATCTCAGCTTGTCCGCTTTGCTGGAGGATCTCCACTTGCGCGGGCTGCTCGATTCCACCCTCGTCGTCGTCATGGGCGAGTTCGGCCGCACCCCACGCCTGAACCCCAACGCCGGCCGCGACCACTGGGGGCCCGTCTTCAGTGTGGCTTTGGCGGGGGGCGGCATCCGCGGCGGTCATGTCTACGGGGCCAGCGACAACATTGGAGCCTACCCGCGCGATGGTCGCGTCCTGCCGCAAGACTTGCAGGCCACTCTCTTCCACTGCCTGGGCCACCGCCCCGACACCGAGATGCACGACACCCAGGGCCGGCCCCTGGCCATCACCCGCGGCCAGGTCATTCGACCAGTGCTGATCTGAGAGAGCCACGACGACCCCACGACCTCGTTCGGCCCGGGAGCCTCTTCTAGCCCAGGCGAAGTCGTGGTACAACAGATTGAGACGCTCCGCTCGTGAGGTTGCTTCCATGTGGACTCTTTTGCTCGTGTTGCTGCCCGGACAAGCGGCCCCTGCTGCATCGACTCCCGTTGCAGCGGCCCCTACTTATGCTCAAGATGTGGTGCCGTTCTTCACGCGTTACTGCATCGAATGCCATACCGCCCAGGAACCCGAAGGGGGGCTCATACTGGAAACGTATGAAAGCTTATTGGAAGGGGGCAAACGCGGCAAGGCGATCGTGCCCGGCAAACCCGACGAAGGGCCGCTCGTTCGCATGATCGAGGGCACGCTCAAGCCCGTGATGCCACCGAAAAAAAACCGCCAACCCTCTGCCGCCGAGGTCGCTAAAATCCGCGCCTGGGTGCTGGCCGGGGCCAAGAAAGACGGCCTGCCCACCAAGCGAGCCTTACCCCCATTCCCGCCGCGTAACGCTATCCCCTCGCCCATCTTCGCCGTCGCCGTCGCCCCAGAGGGCAAACGCCTGGCCGCCAGCGGACGCGGCGAAGTTCTCCTCCTCGATCCGATCGGCAACGAGCTGGGCCGCCACAAACTGCCACGCGACCGCGTCACCGCCTTGACTTTTGCCGCTGATCAGGCTTTGGCCGTGGCCGCCTCCACCGCTGGCGAGGCCCACGAAGTGCGGCTGTTCCCCGCGAATCAGGTTGTGCTGTCCCATGCCGATACCATCCAAGCGTTGGCCTTCAGCCCCGAGGGCCGATGGTTGGCCTCCGCCTCGTATGATCGGCTGATTCGCCTGTATGACCGACAGGCCAACCAGCCCGGACCGGTACTCAAAGATCACTCCGATGCGGTGTACGGCGTCGCCTTCAGCCCGGATGGCAAGCTGCTAGCTTCCTGTGGCGCTGACCGCTCCGTCAAGGTCTGGGACGTCGCCACGGGCGAGCGGCTCTACACTCTGGGCGAAGCGACCGATTGGGTCTATTGCGTCGCCTGGTCGCCCGATGGCAAACATCTCGCGGCAGGCGGCGTCGATAAAAGTATTCGCATCTGGGAAGTCAACCGCTCGGGCGGCAAGGTGGTTCACTCCGTCTTTGCCCACCAAGGGGCCGTCCTCCGCTTGGCCTATGGCCGTGAGGGCAAGACGTTGGTATCGCTGGGCGAGGATCGCGTGGTCAAGGTCTGGGATTCCGCCCGTATGGTCGAAACCAAGGTCCATCCTCCCCTGCCTGAGGCGGCCCTGTGCTTGGCTCTCTCCCCCGACGCGGCCACCACCTATGTCGGCCGCTTCGATGGCGTGCTGAGTGCCGTGGACACCTTCAGCGGCAAGCTCCAGGCCGAGTTGCTGCCTCTGCGGCCGTTGGAGCAACGCCTGCCGGCCGTCGAGGAGAAAGAACCCAACGATTCGTCACGCACCGGCCAAACGATTTCGTTGCCCGCGACGGTGAGCGGCCGCCTGCAGCGACCGGGAGATGTCGATTGGTATCGGTTCTCGGCCCAGGCGGGTCAAGAGATCGGCGTGCGCATCGAAGCAACCGACAAGGGCCAACTCGCCCCACGCCTGCGTCTGCTGAACGATCGAGGCGAAGTCTTAGCCGAGGGCACTACTTCCCTGGGCTATCGCGTCGATGTCGCCGGCACCTTTGCGCTGGGTGTTTGGGATCATGAGTATCGCGGCGGCGACAAGGCCGGCTACCGCCTGAGCCTGGGGCCGATCCCCGTCATCACCTCGGTCTTTCCGCTGGGCGTGCCGCGGGGCCAAACCACCACGGTCACCCTGCAAGGTGTGCATCTGGGCGAACAACGCAGCTACCCGGTGAGCGTCCCGGCCAACGCCCCCCCTGGCAGCCGCGTGCCGCTGAAGCTCGCCGGTGCCGAAGCCAGCGTGATCGTCGGCGAATTTGCCGAGGTTCTGCCTGGTCAGCCCGTGCCGGTCCCCGGTACGGCCAATGGGGTGCTGGCCAAGCCAGGCGCGAGTCAAACCTGGAGCTTTGCCGCCAAAAAAGGTCAACCGCTGATCCTCGAGGTGCAGGCGGCGCGGCTCGGCTCGCCCCTGGATAGTCTGATCGAGATTCTCGACGCCAAAGGCCAACTCTTGCCCCGCGCCGTACTCCGCAGTCAGGCCCGCACCTACACCACCTTCCGCGATCATGATTCGCGCAATCCCGGCATCCGCCTCGAAGCCTGGAGCGAATTGGCCGTCAACGACCTGCTGTGGGTTGGCAACGAGTTAATCAAGATTCGCGCCTTGCCGCGTAACCCCGATGACGACTGCCGCTTCTTCGAGGAGGCCGGCCGACGCCGCGGCTATTTAGGAACCACACCGACGCACCTCAGCCAAGGCACGCCGATGTACAAAGTGAGCGTACATCCGCCGGGCACCACCTTCCCGCCCAATGGCATGCCCGTCGTGACGCTCTACTGGCGCAACGATGACGGCCCCGGGCTGGACCGCGATTCCCGCTTGCATTTTGAGCCGCCGGCCGACGGCACGTACCAGGTGCGGGTACGGGATGCCCGCGGCGAGGGCGGGGCCGCTTATGCCTATCGGCTGACGGTGCGGCCGCCGCTTCCGGATTTTCGTGTGCAGTTGGGTCCCAACGCCCCGACGGTGTTTCCGGGCGGAGCGGTGCCAGTCCAAGTGAATCTCACGCGCCTTGATGCGTTCAACGGCCCGGTCGAGATCGAATGGCGCGACGTGCCCAAAGGGCTGCGGTTGCCAGCCACCAACATCGGCCCCGACGACACCAGCACCAGCGTGGCTCTGTTCGCCGAGCCGGACTTCGTGCCGCCGGCCAAATGGTCCGGCATCCGCGCGGTGGCCCGTGCAACCATCGCCGGCAAGAAGGTCGAGCAGATGAGCAACGCCATCGTGCCCAAGCTTGGCAAGTCGCCCGATCTGGTCGCCCGTACCGAACAACCCGAGGTCACCATCGCGCCCGGCGGCGAGGCCCGCCTCACCGTCCACATCCAACGTCACAACGGCTTCACCGGCCGAGTGCCCCTGGACGTGCGCGGTCTACCCCACGGCGTGCGGGTATTGGATGTCGGCCTGAATGGGATTCTCATCATTCCCGGCGAGACCAGCCGCACCTTTATGCTGTATGCCGAGCCGTGGGTCCAACCCGTGGAGCATCCGATTGTGGTGCTGGCCCGGCGTGAGGGCAAGCCCGAAGAGTACGCCGCCCCCTCGGTGCTGCTGCGGATCAAAAAGTAAAAATGTTTCCTCGCCCTCGCTCCATACTCTCCGCGGTGACACCGCCTTCTGACAGGCGCTGATCAGCCTCGCTGTTCATACCTGGCCCATTGGCCAAACGCTTCCTCCACCTCGACGCGGATCACCTCGGGGTGGTAGCCGTGTCGCTGCGCTAGCAACTCACGCAGCCGTCCCGCTAGATACTGGGCCAGCATCTCGGCCGTGGTATTTTCGATGGGCAACAAGGCACAATCCTGGCGGGGGAAGATCCATTCGCGATCGCGGTAGCTCAGCCGCACCCGCCGGTCGTCGACCTCGGCCCGGATCACGGTTCCCTTCGTGGCGATGAGCATGCGATGATCCAACTCATCGACCAACTCGCGCGTATAATTCTTCAGCGTGATAAAATCAAACACATAATGATTCGCATCGAGCGGCCCCTCCACTTCCACCGCCACCCGGTAATTATGCCCATGCAACCGCTCGCACTGGTCGCCGTCGTAACTGATGAAATGGCCACTACAAAAGACCAGGTAGTCCTTGGTGACGCGGACCACAAAGCGCTCACTCATGATGCCCTTCTCCTGTCGAAAACCGCTGCCATCGGGCTGTCTCCGAGCAGCCCCCGGCTCAGTTCCACGCCAACTCGGCCCGGCGTTGCCAATACAGTTCGGCCGGCTCGCGCAAACCTTCCAGCGCGGTCCACGCTTCCTCATCGAGCCTCAGCTGCAGCGCTGCCAAGTTGGAGTGCAACTGCTCCACGGTGGCCGCGCCGCTCAGCACGACATCGGCCCACGGCTGGGCCAAGACCGCCGCCAACGCCAGGGCATCGGCCGTGGTGCCCAAGCGGGCCGCCTGTTGGTGCAGGGCCAGCGCTTCGGGGTTGCGTTGTGTGAGTCGGCCATTGGCCAAGGCCTCTTTGATGACAATGCCCAGGCCGGCAGCGTGGGCCTCGGCCAGAGCCTCGCCGCAGGAGCGTTCCATGAGGTTCCAGGTAGCCTGTACCACGCTGAAAAGCGGCACCCCCTCGGGGGCAAGGGTCCGTGCTTTGGCCAGCGTTGCCGCTTGCCCCACGCCACTGAGCGTCAGGCCGATCCGCCAGCCGGACTCCCGCAAGCGGGTGAGTTCGGCGATCACCTCGGCATCGTCCAGCACCCCGGATTGCAATGTCGCCGAGTGGATCTGATACACCCGCAGATGCTGCCCCAGGATACCACGGCTTTGGTCGGCCTGGCCCTGCAACACCTCTAGCGAATGCTCCTTGATCTCGTGACACTCCGCCTGCACTTGCCAGCCGGCCGTATAGCGATAGCCCCACTTGGAGGCGACGATGACCTGGCCGGGCGGCAGACCGCGGATCGCCAGCCAGGCCCCCAGAAAGCGTTCCCCTTCACCGTAGGAACGAGCCGCATCGAAATAAGTGATCCCTGCCTGCAGGGCGGCATCCAAGACGGCAAAGGCCCGCTTCTGCATACGGAGCAGGTCGTAGTCGTGCTGCAAATCCTGGGCATGGCCGAGGTTGATATAGCCAGGCCGGCCCAACGCCGCCAGCCCCAGACCCAGCCGGGAGGGGGTTAACCCCGTTTGACCAAGTGCAATCGTTTGCATAACGCTACCTCTGACGTCCGCCCTTCTCCCCTCATCCTAGGCAAGTCGGCTCTGCGTGTCCCTCAGGGCCATTCCCTGTCCTCCCTGCGTCAGTTCCGAACAGCGACTTCCAGCTCTTTTGTGAATTTCTCATGAAGTTCTTATGAGTTTTCCCTTTTCCGAATTCCCGGATCGACCGGAACGATTAAATTGATTTCATCCCTGAACGAATCGGTGCGCGGGCGGTCCGTCGCGCCGATTTCTTTTTCTTTGGTCGCTAGGAGTCTTTATGCCTCGTCCCACCCGCACTGCTTTTACCCTGATTGAGCTTCTCGTCGTTATTGCCATCATCGCCATTCTCATCGGCCTGCTCTTGCCTGCTGTGCAAAAAGTGCGCGAGGCCGCCGCTCGCATGCAATGCCAGAACAACCTCAAACAGTTTGGCTTGGCCATGCACAACTACGAGGGCACCTTCGGCTACTTCCCTCTGTCGCGTCCGCTGGACAACAACGGCCAACGCATGAGCTGGACCATCGTCGTGTTGGACTATGTCGAACAAGGCAACCTGGCCCGCTTGTATAACCGAAGCGTTCGTTGGAACACTGGTAGCAACGTGATCACTGGCCAAACCCGCATCCCCATCTTCGTCTGCCCCTCGGCTCCGACCAGTCGGCTAGCCGTCGCGGGCACGGGTACTGCTCTGGACGGCACCGTTCAGGGGCCGCTCGACTACATTGTCATGCACCGCTTGCGGCATCGCTTTTACACCGCCAACGGTCTGATCAATCCGGCGGGCACCAGCGAACACGACGGGGCCTTGAACCCCACCTCGGTGACGCCCATCGTCAGCATCACCGATGGCACCAGCAATACCATCCTCGTGATGGAAGATGCCGGCCGACCCAACTGGTACGTCCTCGGCCGCGCTCAGGGGACGCTCTTGCCCCGTCCCGAGGGCTTCGGCTGGACCGATCCCGACGGCGGGGCCGGCTCCATGGACGGCACCGACGCCGCCACCGGGGCCATCAACGGCACGACCGGCACCGGTCGTTGCATCATGAACTGCAACAACGACAGCGAACCGTATAGCATGCACACCGGCGGCATGAACATCGGCATGGCCGACGGCTCCGTTCGTTTCATTAGCCAAAACGTCAATGCCGCCACCTTCGCCGCTCTGATCACGGCCAAGGCCGGTGACATTGTGCCCAACTTTTAAGCGGTCCCCTGTGACCGGCTCCCAGCGGGCATCGGCGGGCACGGGCTCTCCGATGCCCGCGAGCGTTGGCATCTCTTTACCCCGTTTTTGAGGCTACTTTCCATGAATCCGATGCGTCTTTTCCTCTGGTGCGGCCTACTGGTCGTACTCGGCTGTGGCGAACCGCGCCCGAACATTCCCAGCGGCGTCGAAGTCAGCGGCAAGGTGCTGCTGCCCTCGGGCACGCCGCTAAGCGGCGGCCTGCTCATCTTGCGGCCCGAGCAGGGCCTCCACGGGGCCAGTGCCGTCATTGGCTCCGATGGCTCGTTTTCCTTGCAAAATCAGGCCGGCACCAAGGCCATCGCCCCGGGCAAGTATCGCGTTTACGTCCGCTTTAACGACCCAGCTCACAAGAATCTCGCTGCCGCCATCCACCCGCGCTATCAGGACAGCGAGGACGGCGATAGCGACCTCGTGGTCGACATTCAGACCGCTCGCTCTGACCTGGTGCTCAAAATGAAACGCTAAGCTGCGCCGGCTGCGCCGATCCTGCGGCCGGGGCTTGGCTACCCCGTCGGGCAATGGTCGGGACGGACGGCAATGCCCAGCCTTGCCGGTCGATAGAAGTGTGCAGACAACGCCGACCAGGCGACGCATTCCAACCACGGAGGGTTTCCGCATGAGCCGCCTGTTTCTTCCCAGCTTGCTGTTGGCCGTCTTGGCGGGCGGCATGGCTCACGCTCAAGGGCCGCAGGCCCCCTACGGGCCGTTTCCCCGCATCCATCCCGGCCAAACCGAATTGCCGCCCGGCTATCCCCCGGTCGATAACTCCCCCTCGCCGACGCCCCTGCGCGATTACTTCCGCCTGGGCCGACCTCTGGGCTGCTGGGCCAGCTTCAACGGCTACACCTGCACTAGCCTGCCGGCCACCTGGACGTTCATCTTCGGCTCGTGCCGCGACTTTTTCGGTGAGCCATGCCTGAAAGGCCCACCCCCCTCGCCCTTGCCCCCCTATGCCGAGGAGCATGGCCGCATGCCGCCGCGTCCCGATGCCAAGGCCGTCCGCCAGCACTACCGCCGCACCACCACGCTGGGGCAACGGCTATTTGGCGACGCCCGGCTGTTGCGTCTCGGCTGCCCCAGCTGCGAGCCACGCTAATCGCCCCAACAAAAAACTCCGCCGGGTAGCTGCCTCCGGCGGAGTTCTCTCGCGGGCTTTCACCCGCCCGATTCGGCTTAGTAGCGGTTCAGGCGGCGATTGAACTGGTTCTGGTCGCCGCCATCGACATCACGGTCATTGTCGAAGTCGAAGTATTCACGGTAGTTGCTCGACGTGAAGATACTACGCAACGCCGCGTTGAACGCCGCCAGGTCGTTGTCCGAACTGCTGCCCAACACCTTGCCGCTGTTGTTGAAGTCCCCAAACAACCGGTGAAAGTTGATCGTCGTGCTACCGCTACCACCACCCAGTTGCAGCGTTGCAATCGAAGGCGGAGGCTGAATGTAGGCCTGAATGCCACTGTTCGTCAGCGTCATGGTGTACGAGCCATCCACCAACGAGCCGCTCACCTCTACGCCATTGGCCCCACTGAAGCCAAAGTCGTAGTTGAAGTAACGGCCCGTGGACGAGTTTGGATCAAACACCACCGGGCCAGCCAGGTTGACTGTCACCGCACCGCTGTAGGTGCCGCCCGTGGCATCGTAGGTGCCGCCGTTTCGCGTCAAGCTGACCGCTCCGCTCGCGATGAACACGAAATCGCTAAAGCTGAGGCGGGCCCGGCGAATCATCGACCGCTGCAGCCAGTTGTTGTTCGCCGCCGCCGTCGGCGTCACCGAGTACAGCAGGATGCTGCCGGCCGAGTCGCTAACCAATACCGGCGTAGACCCGCTCGGCGTGATGTAATTGACAAAGCCCCGGCCGCTGTTGTCGTAGTCGTGATCGACCAGTGCTTCCACGCCGGGGTAATTTGTTCCGGGTGTAATCGCATTGAACGTGTTGTTCTGGGCGTAGGTGTCCACGGGCGCACCCTGCGGACCCGCCAACGCGTTGGCCCCGTTGGTGTTGAGGTTGCGGATCGCCGGGGCCGTGCTAGAGAAATTCTGGAAGCTGTTGCCGCCCGTGCTACCCTGACCGACACCACCGCCATTGAGGCCCGTAAAGTCAAACCCACCCGCTTTCTGGCCGGCATCGACGATGGCTCCGCCACTGATGCGTAGCCCCACCGACGTGCCACTGCCATTGAGCGTATTGCCCTGCATGTACAGCTTGGCATTGCTGCCGTCCACCGATACATTGTTGCCGATGCCCGTGGCGTTGATGGTGTTACTTAGCACTCGCACCGTGGCCCCGTTGAGGATGTCGACCCCCGTCGTGCCTGCCGTGGTGTTGTGGATCAAGGCCAAACCGCTGATCTTCGAGTTGGTCGCCGTGCCGTTGACTGTCACGCCTCGACCCGCCCCGGTCAGCTGCCCGGTACCATTGCCCGAGAAGATGACGCCCGCTCCGTTCAGTACGACCCCCAAGCCCGCCCCGGTCAGCGAACCGCTCAGCTTCAGCTCCCCAGCGTTGATGGTCGTCTGGCCCGAGTAGGTGTTGGCTCCGCTGAGGGTGAAGGTGCCGCTGCCTTGCTTGACCAGGCCACCCGTGCCGCTGATGACACCCGCGAAGGTGGTGCTGGAGCTATCCCCAGTCGTCAGCGTGAAGTTGTTGAGCGTGACACTGGTGCCCGCGTTGCCCGCCAAACTGCCGATAGTCTCACTGGCCGCCAAGTTCAGCGTGCCGCCGTTGACGATCACCGCGCCGGTGTCCACGATGGCCGCGCCGCCCGCCAACGTCAGCGTGCCGGCGTTGACGGTCGTCGTGCCGGTGTAGGTGTTGGCCGCAGCCAGGGTGGTGGTGCCGGTACCATTCTTGGTAATGCTGAAGGCTCCGCTGATGATGCCGTTGAGGTTCAGCGTGCCGTTGCCGCCGATGGTCGTGTTGCCAGTGAGCGTCACCGTGCCGCCGACCGTGCCGGTGCCGGTGCTGGTGAGGATCGAACCGGCACTGGTGAGAGCCTCCGTGCCGATGTTGGCCTGCACGTCCAGCGTCGCCCCGCTAGCGATGGTGGTGCCGCCCGCGGTCGTGCCCAAGGCACTATTGTTGGCCGCTACCAGCGTGCCGGCGTTGACGGTCGTCGTGCCGGTGTAGGTGTTGATGCCGCTGAGCGTCAGCGTGCCGCTGCCCTGCTTGACCAGATCGCCCGTGCCGCTGATGACCCCAGCGATCGTGGTGCTACTGGTGTCGCCCACGGTCAAGGTGCTGCTACCTTCGATGATTACCGTCTGTCCGGCGCTGGTGGTCAGCGAACTGATAGTGACCGCCTGGGCGGCGTCGGGGCCGGTGATCTCCAGCGTCTGTGTGCCGATCAGCGTCGTGGCGGGGTAGCTGCCGGCATTGACGATGATCGTGCCGCCGGGGCCGACCGCTGCCTGAGCCGCGGCGATGGTGGTAAACGCATCGACACCGAAGACCGCTGGCTGATTGCCCGCCGTGCCGAAGTCGGCGTCCAGAATCGGAGTGTTCGGAGCGAGACTGCCCCAAGTGGGCGACACATACGCGACATTGGGTGGACCTATGAAGATGGCCGACTCATCGAAGGCCAGCGAGCTAAAGCCATTATTCAGAATCCAGCCATAGCGGTTGCCACCGACCGTGACCCCGATGATGTCGATGGTTGGGGTCAACGTCCAGGTGTTCAGGGCGGTGCCGCTAGAATTCCGCAGAATAAAGTCGCAAGCGAGTTGCCCACCGCCAGCATCGTAGAACCGATGTTCCAGACCGTACCAACCCGTGGTCGAGATGTGGAATGAAGCCGGCGGCCCACCGATGCCGTTTTTGGGGTCGCCCGGGGCATTGTGGCTGACGGAGAAAATGAAGCGGTTGGTGCCTGCCCCGGGGCCGGTCAGATCGGCACTATCGTAGAAGCCAACATGGAAGATAAAGTCACGGCGGTGAGAGCCCAAGGTATCGTTGATGGCCGAGGAGTAGTCGAAGCGGGTGTCGTTGGCATGGCCGGCCGAGACATCCAAGTAGAAGTAGGTGAGAGTCCGATAACCGCCGGTTGGGAAGACCGACGAATAGCCTCCCCAGTCGGTGGCGGAAGTTGGTAATCCGGCCGTATCGACCGCGTGCCAGGAGCCGCCCAACGAGGTGATCCCGCCGGTGCCGCTCGGTACGCGGGTGGTCCCTTGAAAAGTCGTAAAGGTGGAGAAGTTCCAACCGGGGGTGGTAGTGGGTAAAGTTTGCACTTCGCTGGGGTCTTCAAAGCCTTGGTAGAAGGTCGCCGGCACGCTGCGGTCTTCCAACGTCTCCACCCGCAGCCGGGCGTAGCGGGAGCGATGCTTGCGGCTCTCGACATCGCGGATCAGACGACGCAGGCTACGTTCAAAACTAAACATGACGGGCTCCTTGATGGACGAATGATGCACTAGTCAACGCACACAGCCGGATCGCCGGCATCCGCACGGACACCGCAGCAGGGCAACCAAGCCGCTTCGGGGAGAAAAAACCATCGGGTAGTCAGGAGGACGTCAGCCGTCCCCAGGGGAGCCACGATCGTGCCGAAACGAAAAGAAGGAAGGAAGCAAACGAGTCGGGCGATCATGGCGACAATCAAACGTAGGATTACAAGGATCCTCAAACCGTTCGGCCAAGTTCTGCGAGCCGCTTCGGCCGAACGAGTATAAGGATTAGAAGACAAAGTTCATGCTAAAAAGCGGTCAACGGAACGTCAAGAAAAAAAAGAGCAAAATTCGCATCCCCCGGAGCTTGCCTGGGCGTTACAACCAGCGCGACACGCTCCGGGCGACGAAACACCCCCGCCTCACGGCCCCATCGGCTCCTTGCCCACCGGCGGCGCGGGCGGCAGCAGCCGCTTGTCGATCATCTCGGTGATGCGCTTGGCGTATTTTTCGCGGCGGTCGTCGGCCGGCAACGCCGCATTAAACCCCTCGGGCAGCTTGGTCCCCAGGGCCAGGCGTGTGAGGTGCCAATAGCCCAGCTCGGCAATGGCGATGCGGCGATGCTCCAGGCAGCGGGCCAGCGAGTAAAAGGTTTCGGGCTTGTTCCAGTACTCAGGGCTAAGATCAAAGAGCAGCTCGGCCAGGGTCTTGGCCTCGCTCTCCTTGTAGCCGCGCTCCAACAACAAGCCGGTCGCTTTGTCGGCGTCGAAAAGCAGCTTGTAACGGTCCTGTTGCCCCGCGAGCCAGTGCCGCAGCGCGAAAATCGCCGCCACCCGGTCCGGGGCGTGCGAGCGTTGCTCGTCAGCCAGGACGTCGAGGAGTCGGCCGGGTTCGTCGATGGCGGCCAGGGCAAAGATGGCAGCCAGGCGCAGAGCAACGGCGTCTTTGTCGAGAGCTTCCTTGAGAGCGACGGAGAGCTTGTCGGCAGGCTTGGAAGCGATGAGGGTTTGCAGATTTTTCAATGCGGCCAGGGTGTCGCGCAACTCGGTTTTCTGTGGCCCTTCGAGTTCCTCCGGGGCGGGAGGCAATTTGCCAAACTCCTTGAGCATCGCCGTCCGCTGCGGGTCAAACAGCTTGCGATGGCTCTCCCAGACCAGCAACTTGGTTTGGCCGGCCTCCGCCTCGAGACGATGGCTATGAAACTCGTCGGTGTCGATCTGGGCCTCGCCATTGAGTACGAAAAATACCACGGTGGTGCGCGGCGGCTCGCTGCGATGGTCCATCTCGGGCGTGTACAGCCGCATCAGATCGATGCCGACCTCGTCGCCGGGCATCGCCAATCGCACGTCCCAAATTTCCTGGTCCAAGCGGAGACGAATCTTGCACGGCCCGCTCTCCTTGGCGTTGCGCAGGTAGAGCCGACCACGCTGCAGCGTCGCATCCAGATCGAAGCCGGGCGAGGGCTCATGCAACGTGACCGTGCTTTCTAGCAGCAAATTCATCAGCGGCGACGACGGATACGAAAAGGCCGGCAAATGCCCGCGCAGCGTCAGTTGCACCCCCGAGTTGCTCCGCAGCACCGCCGAGAATCCGGGCAACGCACTGACGCTTTCCGTCGAGCGGACCACACTGTTGGTCGGCAGCCACGACCAGCCCTCGATGCCGGCTCGCACCAGAACCGTGGCCATCTCTCCCAGCGCACCGCGATAGCTAGCGATCTCACGGACCGTGCTACGCGGCGGGGCATTGCGGCCGCGCGGCTCCTCTTTGTCGGTGGGCTTGGAAGGCTGCTGTCCGGGGGGCATCGGCTCTTGGGGTTGGTCCTTGTCTGTGGGGCGGGGCTTGTCCCCCTCCTTGGGCGGCGTGGGCGGTTGCGGGTCGGGTTTGTCCACCGGCCGGGTCGGCTCGGTCGGCTTGGATGGAACTTTGTCGTCGGGCTTCTCGGCCACCACGGCCTTGGTCGGCTTGGCCGTCAGCGACCAAACAGCCAACCCCAAAGCCCCCACGAGCAGCAGGCCGGCAATCGGCAGCACCCAACGCAACCACGACCCGCCCAGGGCAAGCTCTTCGTCGTCGTCCAGGCCGTCGGCGTTGACGTTTTTCTTCACCGGGGTAGCTTTGCGATGGCGGATGGATTCACGGCTGCGGACCAGTTTGTACATGCGCTCCTTGGCCTTGGGCGGCACCAGGGCCGGCTCCCCCAGCACCAGCGTGAGAATCTGATGACAAGCGGCAATCTCGGCCAGATGAACATCCGATTCCAGGCAGAGTTTTTCGATCTCCGCGACACGTTCACTGTCGAGTTCGTTATCGAGATACTCCGCCACATCGTTGGCATCAAAAGCGGTCGGGCCGCTCGTGGGCGGGGTGGTCAGCCGTCGCCGCCGCGTCACTTGCTTGATGCGGGCGATCAGTTCCTGGGCCGCGTCGCTCTCGGCGACCTTTTCGCCGATCGCTTTGATCTCACTGGGGCTGAGCGTATCATCCAAATAGGCCAGTAAAGTCCGCAGGGTCAGACGCATGCGATTGACTCCGGCTGTTCACCCACAAACCATCTACCCTTAAGTAGTGGGGCGAACGGTCCGCTTTCGTACAACAATCGTTCGCCCCGCCAAAAATTTCCTGGCCTGGACCGACCTACCGCCCGAGGCGTTGCCTTGCTACATTGCCCCAACGTCGCCTGTAAGATCTCACGGAGTATTGCCACCATGCTACGCAAGCTGATAACGATCGGCCTGGCCGTCTTGTTGGGGCTCCTGCCCGCGTCCGGCAACGCCGAGGACAGCCCCAAGGACAAGGACGCCAAGCCCAAGACGGGCAAGCCCAAGGATGCCAAGCCTAAAGAACGCCCGCTCTCCAAAGAAGAGCTGATGAAAAAAAAGCTCGAACTGAGCCAACAAATGCTGGCGGCGTTGGCGGTCAACGACCTGGACAAGACGGCCCAGCTCGCCCAAGGGCTGCTCGATGTGCGTAGCGCTCTGTCCTGGCGAGTGATCAAGACCGAGATGTACGACGCCCTCAGCGACGACTACGCCCGCGCCCTGAAGGCCATCCTCAAGGCCGCCCAGGACAAAAACGTCGAGTCGGCCAAGTTAAACTATCTGGGGATGACCATGAGTTGCTTCAATTGCCATACCTACGTCCGCGACCGCAAGGACAGCTAAAAAACAAAACGCCGACGCGGCACAGGCTCGCGTCGGCGCATCGGTGAACCAGCCGTCCCTAGCGGCTGAGTTGCAGAGGAGCGGGTCTAGAGGCCAACCTTGGGGGCTGGTCTAGCGGCCAACCCCCAGGCGGTTCCGCTCACTTCTTCACTTCAAACTCGGCATCGATGACATCATCGGGCCCCTTGCCGCCGGCGCTGCCTGCCGCAGTGCCCGCGCCGCCGCCCGTGGCTTCTCCACTGACATACTTGGCCAAGCCCTGGGCGGCCACCTTCAAGTCGCTGCTGGCTTGACGGATGGCCTGCACGTCCTCGCCCTTCATAGCCGTCTTGGCTTTCTCGACCGCCGCGTTGATGGCGTTCTTCTCGGCATCGCCGAGCTTGGCCTCGTGCTCCTTCATGGTCTTTTCCACCGTGTGGATGACGCTGTCGATCTCGTTGCGGGCCTCGATCAACTCGACTTTGCGGCGATCCTCGGCGGCGTGGGCCTCGGCCTCGCGACGCATCCGCTCAACCTCTTTGGCATCCAAACCGCTAGAGCCTTCGATCTTGATGTTGGCCTGCTTGCCGGTGTCCTTGTCCTTGGCCGTCACTTCCAGCACACCGTTTTTGTCGAGCCTGAAGGTCACCTCGATCTGCGGCACGCCCCGCGGCGCGGGACGAATCCCCTCCAGGTTGAACTCGCCCAGCAGCCGGTTCGCCGGACTCTTGGCGATCTCGCTCTCGCCCTGGTACACACTCACGGTGACGGCCGACTGGTTGTCCGACGCCGTGGAGAAGATCTGGGTTTTCTCGCAGGGAATGGTGGTGTTTTTCTCGATGATGCGGGTGAGTCGGCCGCCCAGGGTTTCGATGCCCAGGCTCAGCGGGGTTACGTCCTGAAGCACGACTTCGCTCTTGCTACCCAACAGCAACTGCGCCCCCTGGATGGCCGCCCCCACCGCCACCACCTCATCGGGATTGACGCCGCGGTGACCCTCTTTGCCGAAGATCTCCTTAACCAACGCCTGGACGCGTGGCATGCGGGTCATGCCCCCGACCATCACCACCTCGTCGATGTCGCTGGGCTTGAGCTTGGCATCGGCCAACGCCTGCATGACCGGCTTGCGGCAACGCTCGATCAGATGATCGACCATGCGCTCAAATTGCGCTCGCGAAATCGTCATTTGCAAATGCTTTGGCCCAGAGGCATCCGCCGTGATAAACGGCAAGTTGATGTCCGTGGTGGCCTGCTGCGACAGATCCTTCTTGGCCCGTTCGGCCGCCTCTTTGAGGCGTTGCAGAGCCATCTGATCCTTTCGCAAGTCGATGCCGTGGTCTTTTTTGAACTCCTCGGCAATGTAGTCGATGAGCACCTGGTCGAAGTCGTCGCCCCCCAGATGCGTATCGCCGTTGGTACTCAGCACCTGGAAGAAGCCATCGGCCACATCCAGCACGGAGACGTCGAAGGTCCCACCGCCCAGGTCGAAGACCACGATCTTTTCATTCTTTTTCTTGTCGATGCCATAGGCCAGCGAGGCAGCGGTCGGCTCATTGATGATCCGCATGCGCTGCTTTTCCTTGCGGCCGGTACCCGGGTCGACGATCTCCCACTCCGGCTCAAAACCAGCAATCACCGCCGCTTCGAGCGTTGCTTGACGTTGCGCATCATTGAAATAAGCCGGCACGGTGATGACGGCCTTGTTGACACGCTGGCCGAGGTAGGCTTCGGCGGCCTCCTTGAGCTTGCGTAGCACCATGGCGCTGATTTCGGGCGGAGCATATTGCTTGCCGTCAATCTCGACTTTGGCCGGTTCGTCCGGGGCCCCCACAATCTTGTAGGGAACCAGTTTCTCCTCGTCGGCGACCTCCTTGCGGCGTCGGCCCATGAAGCGTTTGATCGAGTAAATGGTGCGTTTGGGATTGGTGACGGCCTGGCGTTTGGCCGGGTCGCCCACCAGGCGATCGCCTTTATCGGTAAACGCCACCACACTGGGCGTCAGGCGGTTGCCTTCCTGGTTGGCGATCACTTTGACTTCGCCACCTTCCATGACGGCGACCACACTGTTGGTGGTGCCGAGGTCGATGCCAATAATTTTTTCTTCTGCCATGAGTCAATTCCCCTTTCACGAGAGGCCAATCCTAGATGACGAGGACCCGACGAAAAATCGCCGTCGCAACACAACCAGCCGATGCCGCTTCGCAACCTCGTCTCCTAGGTGATTGGCGGATGCCCGAGGACGTGCAAGGACCGTGCCAGGAGAAGGGTTCGACAGAGGCTTTGTTGTAAGATCAGGAGGGAAAGGAAGATAAAAGAAAATTTTTTCCCGGCGATCCGGCAACAAACCCTACTCCCTGCCAAAACGACAGACACGCTCCCTCGTTCCTTTCACTGCGGCGTCGCTTTGGCAGCAAACGGCCGATCGGGTTTAATTCCGAATCTTGCCGCCCTTTAGAGCAGTCGCTACCATGTCATTTAATGAACTCAGCAGCACCCGACCAGTAGGCCTAAGAGACGTAATCCATGGCGCGTAAGCCCGAGGGCAATCCACCGAGCACTGCCGCTCGGACGGCCAGTCAGTTAAAAGCCCTGAGGGGCCAAATTGATAAGTTAGACCAAGAAATCGTCAAGCTGATTAATCAACGCGCTGCCATCGCCGCGGAAATTGGCCGAGCCAAACGAGAGCAAGGCGAGGACGTCTTTGCTCCGGCTCGCGAAGAAGAAGTCTACAGCAACGTCCTAGAGACTCATCGCAAGTGCAAGGGCCAACTCGACGAAACCACCATCCGGGCCGTCTTTCGCGAGATTATGTCCGGCTCGCGGGCCCTGCAAAAAGTCCTCAAAATTGCTTACCTCGGCCCGGAATATAGCTTTAGCCATCTGGCCGCCCTCGAACATTTTGGCCAGTCCGTGGAGTTTGTCCCCGTCTCGACGATCGCGGCGGTTTTCGAAGAAGTCCAACGCGTGCATGTCGATTATGGTGTCGTGCCGATTGAAAACTCGACCGACGGCCGGGTCAGCGACACGCTGGATATGTTTGTGCGCATGCCCAACATCCAAATTAATGGCGAAGTCCGTGTTCATATCCATCACAATTTGGTAGCCAACTGCGAACCGCAGGAGATTCGCCGCGTTTACTCCAAAGCCCAAGCGCTGTCCCAGTGTCGCCATTGGCTGGCCAAAAACATGCCCCAAGCACAACTCAAGGATGTCGGCAGCACTGCCACCGCTGCCGAATTGGCCCTCCGCGAACCAGGCGCGGCCGCCTTGGCCAGCCGTCAAGCCGCCGTTCGTTATGGTCTGCGGATCCTCTTTGCTCAGATCGAAGATTCCCCCCACAATGAAACCCGCTTTGCCGTCATCGGCCATCATAAGGCCGAACGCACGGGCAAGGACAAGACGGCGATCATGTTTCGTCTGCCGCACAACCCCGGCTCGCTGGTCGAGGCGTTGGATGTGTTCAAACAAAACCGCATCAACCTGACCTGGATCGAGTCGTTTCCGACGCAAAGCCCTAAGGCAGAATATTTGTTCTTTGTCGATTTCGAGGGCCACGCCGACGATGCCAAGGTGCATCGCACCCTCAAGGCGTTGGCCGAGCATACCTCGGAACTCACGGTGCTAGGCTCGTTCCCTGTTGCCACGACCATCGGCGGGTGATACACGTCAAGGAGTGAATAACCATGATCATCGTCCTTCGCCCCGATAGCACCGAGGCGCAGATCGACCACGTCCTGGAACGCATCACTGCCTTGGGCCTCAAACCCCATCTCAGCCGCGGCGAGTCTCGCATCATTATCGGGGTGATCGGCGACGAGAGCAAGTTGCAAACCCAACCGCTCCAGGCGATCCCCGGCGTGGAACAGGTCTTGCCCATCATGAAGCCGTTCAAACTCGCTAGCCGCGAAATGCGGAAAACCGACACCATCGTCACTATTGGAGCCAACCTGCCGGGCGTCCAACCGGTGCGGGTAGGCGGTGGTTCGTTACTGCTCATTGCCGGTCCGTGTGCCGTCGAAAGTCGCGACGTCTTGGACACCATCGCCCACGCCGTCAAGGCCGCCGGGGCCAACTTGCTACGCGGCGGAGCCTTCAAACCACGCACCAGTCCCTACGCCTTCCAGGGTCTAGGCGAGGCGGGTTTGCAGATTCTCCGCGAGGTCGGCCACGCCCACGGCATGCCGGTTGTCACCGAAGTCATGGACCCGCGGCAAGTCCCTCTGGTCGAACGCTATGCCGATATGTTTCAAATTGGCGCACGCAACATGCAAAATTTTGACCTGCTCAAAGAAGTCGGCCAGGCCCGCAAACCTGTCTTACTCAAACGCGGCATGAGTGCCACTGTCAAAGATCTGCTCATGTCGGCCGAATACATCCTCAGCGAAGGCAACCCCGATGTGGTGCTGTGTGAACGCGGGGTGCGCACTTTCGAGGATTCCACCCGCAACATGCTCGATCTGAGTGCCGTCCCCAACGTCCAGGGCCAAAGTCATCTGCCTATTATCGTTGATCCCAGCCATGCGACCGGCCGACCTGACTTGATCCCGGCGATGGCCAAGGCTGCCCTAGCCGCCGGGGCCGATGGCATCCACATCGAAGTTCACAGCTGCCCAGAGCAAGCCTTGAGCGATGGCCCGCAAGCGCTGCTACCACAACAGTTTGCACGGTTGGTCAGCGAGTTGCGTCAGTTAGCCAACCTCCTGGGCCGACATTTCTAGACCCGCCGTCCTCACCCCAGCATCGCAACTTCGCCCCCAAGGCCCTAGCACGGCTTTTGCTTGCTGGGTGCCGCTGCATTCTTTTCCCCTCTTGCTTCCTGATCCTTTCTCGGCGTAATCTGCCGCCCAGAGGAGGATTCCACCGATGACACTCATGGAATGGCTCATGCTCGCTACCGGCGTCTCCGGGGCGTTGACTGTGATTTGGCTTGTTGGCCTCGTCCAAAGCTGCTTCGTGCGTTCGCCGGTCGTCGAGCTGTACGCTGGCTCGGGAGTTCAGCCCGGGGGCCTGCTCGATCGCGTCTTGCGCGAGATTGCTGCCGCCCGCCGAGAAATCCTCTTTTGTACCGATCTCCTCGAAAACCCTAGCGTCGCCGAGGCTCTCCTGGCCGCTCGCTCGCGCGGTCTGACCGTCGAGATCCTCCTCGGCACCGTTGCCGAAGTCTACACCGGCTCAACGCTGGGGATGTTTCTACAACAACAACTCTTTCCGCTGATTGATGATCACGCGAGCCGCATCGCCTGTCATGGGTTGCTGATTGATGGTCGGACGTTGTTGCTAGCTTCGGGGCCTTTTCACACCGAGGAGGAGCAATGCGCCGGGGGCGTCTATCTTCTGCGGGTGCAAAACCTGCCCGAAATTCTCGGCGTTTTTCGTGAGATCCTCTCGGCGCTACGCACGCGTTCCCGCCCCGCTCGTCAGGCTCCGCTCCCGTCTCCCTCCTCTACTTTCCCTGTGCAAACAGCGATGGCGGCCGGGGCTGCTTCGTCTCCGTCGGCACCGGCGCAAGCAGCTGCTACTCCGTCAACCACTGACGAGGTCGCTGAAACGCATCAGACCGACTGGTCCTATTATCACGCGGAAACCGCCCAATGGGCTGCCCCTCCCTCGGCGGAAACGCAGTCCAACGACTGGCCGACGGACCCCACCCAGGCAAACGCATCACCCAGCGGAGCCGAAGCCTCAGCGGTGCATGCCCCAGCGGTGCATGCCCCAGAAGTCGAAGAGCCTCTCGCCGCCGCTTCCTCGCCCCAGTCGCTTGAGGATCCGCTGGTCAGCGTATCGACTCCAGCGGTACCCGTCGTCGCGGCCAACTCGGCCCCTACGGCAGCACCGGCGGTCACGCCGGTGGCTTCGCTCCTGTCGCGTCCTTTGGCCACCTATGAGGCTAAGGCCACGGCCGAGGACGAGTTACGTCAACGGATGCCGCGAACGGCTCGGCCGGCTTTGATCTTGGAAGATCACGAGGACGACGAGGCGACCCCCGCCGCTCCGCCCCTTGGCTCGACGTCGGCCACTGCTCCGCCGGTATCGCAAGCTGCGGCGGAGTTGTTTGCCCGACTGCGACGAGAAGTGCAGGCTCGGGCGAATAAATCGATTCCACCGCAAGCGTCCCCGCCCGTTCCCCCTGGCAGCGACTAGACAGAACTGGGAATTGGTCCCGCTTCTGCATAAAATGGATAAGAAGGGTATTCTTTTTCGCCCCTGAATCTGGGAGTATCTGGGCGATGGCCACTGTTTCGGCCCCGGTGACAACCGGCAAGACCTTACAGAGTGCAGAGATCAAAGAACATCTACAGCGCTTACGTCAAACGGATAACTTCACCAACTGGGGCTATCTGCTACGCACTTACCTGTTTCTCGCCCTGGTCATCGCTGGCTGCGTTGCCTTCGACCTGTGGCGACAAGCCGCTGGTTGGCACTGGACGCTGAGCCTCCCCGTGTTTGTCTTAGGCATCCTGGCCGTGGGCGCGGGGCAGCATCAGCTATCGGGGCTGGCCCATGAAGGGGTGCATCATATTCTGTTTCGGAACCGCATTTTGAACGAACTGGTTTCCGATTGGTTTTGCTTGTTCCCCCTTTTTTCGTCCACCTATCATTATCGCTTGCAACATCTGGCCCATCATCAATTTGTCAACGATCCCGAGCGTGACCCGGATGTCTCGCAACTGCAAACCTCGGGCCATTGGCTTTCCTTCCCCATCACGCGGCAAGAGTTTTTCTCGGCGTTGGGGCGGCAACTCCTACTGCTGCCGCTAGTGCGGTTCATTCTGGTGCGGGCCAAATACAACGCGACGGGCACCGACAAAAACCCCTACATGAAAAAGGGGGTCAAGCTCAGCAAAACCGCCGTACGCATCGGCATCGCCTATCTGTTCTCGTTGTTGGGTGTGCTCGCTTGGGGGGTGTACACGGGGGAGATGTTTTGGCTGGCCGTTGTGCCGGCTGGGTTGTATGGCGCTGCCTTGGTTACGTTTTTGTTGATCCCGGCGTCGTCGTTTCACACGTCGCGGCTGCATCCGGTGATTTCGCAACGTACCATGACGCTTTTGCGGATCACCTATCTAACCGTCGTGTTCGGGGCGCTGGCCTGGATCACACACTGGACCGGCGTGCCGGCCTGGCTCTACTACGCGCTTTTATGGCTGGTGCCGATTTTTACTTCTTTTTCGTTTTTCATGATTCTGCGTCAATGGGTACAGCATGGCAATGGCGATCGGGGTTGGCTGACCAATACCCGCGTCTTTTTCGTCGATCGCCTGCTCAACTTTGCCATCTTCCCCATGGGCCAAGATTACCACTTGCCGCATCACATGTATGCCACGGTGCCGCACTATCGCCTGAAAGAATTGCATGAATTGCTGCTAGGCTGCGAGGAGTACCGCAGCCAAGCCGTTGAGGTCCACGGTTACTTTAGCTCGCCGGAACATCCTCAAGTGCATCCGACCGTGATTGATGTGTTAGGCCCGGATTACTCCGTCAAGGAAAAGCATGATACCTATCTCGACCACAGCGTATTAGATGATTGCGAGGTCGAGGAAAAGGACGCCATCCTCCGCGAAGGCACACCCCTAGGCTGAACCTCCCCGCTTAGGGCTGAACAGCCTCTGGGCCTCCTGCTACAATCTCTGCAAAGCCTGGAGGGCGTCGCTTCCCGGCCGTTCGTCACCTACCCGTGGTTGGGGCATGAAAGCGCGTAAAAAAGTGGCGGCTGTTGTTACCGAATACCGCCACTGGTCGCATGCGGATGTGATCTTGGGTAAATTGCTGGAGGGTTATCTACACGACGGCACCGAGATACCCACGCTGCAACTCGTGGCCCTCTACACCGATCAGAAGCCCAAGAACGACCTCGCCCCTGCCCTGGCTAAGAAACATGGCTTTCGGATTTATCCCACCATCGCCGAGGCTTTGACGTGTGGTGGCGACACCCTGGCCGTCGAGGGAGTCTTGAGCATTGGCGAGCATGGCAACTATCCTAAAAATCCACGCGGGCAAATTCTCTATCCACGCCGGCGTTTTTTCGAGGAGATTCTCCGGGTTTTCCAGTCCAGCAAAAAAACCGTGCCCGTCTTTAACGACAAACATCTCGCCGCCACCTGGGACGATGCCAAATGGATGGCCGATGAGGCCGCCAAGCGGATGATACCGCTCTTGGCTGGTTCGTCGCTTCCGTTCACTTGGCGTCGCCCGGAACTCAAGCCGGCCAAGCAAACCCCGTTTGTCGCGGCATTGCAGTTGGGCTATGGTCCTCTGGAAGGGTATGGTTTTCATGCTTTAGAGGCGATGCAATGTCTCTTGGAATGGCGTGTCGGTGCTGAAACAGGGGTTAAAAGTGTGCAAGCCTTCACCGGAAAGGCGATGTGGGATGCCCTGGATGCCCTGCCCCACGCCGACGCCCTGCTCAAGGCCGCTCTGAAACTCGTCCCCGCTCATGCCTCCGGTGACCTCCGCACCGCCACCAGCATGGCTCGTGATGCCGCTGTCTTCCTCATCGAGTATCGCGATGGCCTGAAGGCCGCTCTGGCGATGCTCAACGGTTGGCTGTACGAGGGCGACGGCGGGGCGTTTATCTTCGCCGGTAAAATCCAGAACAAACCGCCCGTCGCCTGCCATTTCTATCTGCAACAGCCCGACCCCTTCGCGCATTTCGGCCAGCAGATTCGCGCCATCGAAGCGATGCTGGATACCGGCCACGCGCCGGTGCCGCTGGAGCGGACCTTGCTCACCACGGGGATTCTCGATGCGGCCATGACTAGCTTGCATGAAAAAGGTCGCAAGATCGACACGCCGCACCTGGCGATCAAGTACACGCCGCGTGTTTTCCCGCATCTGAGCGGGCCGATCCCCAAAGTCATCAGACGCCCGCGACCGGAGTCGTAGGTGGCGCATGGAACCCCTCGGTGCTAGCAACCCGTTTGTGGTGTTCACGTTTATCGCCGCCCCTGCGGTCATGACCAATGCCGCCGCCGTGATGAGTTTAACCACCGCCAACCGTTTGGCCCGTGCCGTGGATCGCGGCCGCGCTTTGCTCGCCGAACTGACGAAGAGCGACGGACAAGCCTCGGATAAGAGGCATTTTCAGGTGCGAGAGATCGGCGTGGCCCACCGTCGAGCGGAGTTGCTCATCCGCGCTCTGGGAGCGTTTCAACTCGCTTTTGGTGCCTTTGCTGCTGCTTCCCTGGTGGCTCTGTTGGGGGCGTGCTTGGCTCTGGTGGCTCCCAAAATCGTGGTCACCCTCACGCTGTTTCTTGTCGTCGCCGTGATGCTCCTGGCCATCGGCGCGTTGACCCACGGGGCGGGGTTGCTGGTGCATGAATCGCGCTTGGCCTACACCATCTTGCACGAGCAAACCTTGGCCATCAGTTCGCTGCAACACGGCCTGCCGCCCGGGTTGTAGTCTTCGCTTGGCCGATCGCCAGGTGTGGGGCTAGCATAGGTCTTGATCCTGTCCCAGGGCGAATCTCGAGCGGAGGAATTGGCCATGTTTCAAGTCGGATTTGGCTCCAGCGACATCACACCTGACGTAGGCATGAACATTCCTGGAGGGTTTTTGCCCAACATCGGCAAGGGCGTCCGCGACCATCGCCTCCTGGCCGTTGCCTGTGTGATCAGCGATGGCAAAACGACGGTCGCCTTGGTGGGGGTGGACACGCTGTTTATCGGCAAGTCCACGGTCACTGCTTGCCGCCAGGCCCTCGCCAAAACCATCAAAATTCCCGAGGCCAACCTCCTCATCGGGGCCAGCCACACGCACAGTGGCGGCCCGCTGGAGTTTTGCTTCAGCAACGAAGCTGACCCCAAGTACACCACACGCGTCATCGCCGCGATCACCGAGGCGGTCACCGATGCCGCACGCTCTCTGCATGCGGCGGAGTTGGCCATCGGGACGGGCCTGGCCGAGGGCATCTCGTTTAATCGACGCTTTTTGATGCGGGACGGGCGAGAGATTACGCATCCAGGCAAACCCGGCACACCCTATCACGATCAGATTGTCGCGCCCACCGGCCCGGTCGATCCCGAAGTCGGCGTGCTAGCCGTGCGCACCCCCAAAGGCAAGGTGCGCGGCGTGCTGGTTCACTTTGGCTGTCATACTACCGTGGTGGGCGGCAACCTGTTCTCGCCGGATTACGTCGGCTACCTGCGGCAGCATTTGCGGAACATCTATGGCCCGCAGACGCCGGTCTGTTTCCTGCTGGGGGCGTGCGGCGAAGTGACCCAAGTGGACAACCTCTCGACCAGCGTCGATTTTGGCCCCGAGCTGGCCGATCTCATGGGGCGACGCTTGGCTACCGAGGCCGAACGCACCATCCGCCGGGCCAAATGGCTGGACCAGGGGCCGCTGGCCATACATCGTCTCACGGTGCCCTGCAAAATCCGCGACGAACCCGACGTGGAACGCGAGACGCCGCCTTTCGGCCTGGGCAGTGACGGCAAGGATCGCATCTATGGCAAGATTTTCGAGGCTGAGCGCAAGCTAGTGGCAGCCGAGCGGGCCAACAATCCGATCTTGGAGTGCGAGGTGCAGGCGATCCGCATCGGACCGCTGGGGATCGTGACCAACGGCAGTGAATTGTTCGTCGATTTCCAGCTACGCATCAAGAAAGCATCGCGACTGCCGCTCACTTGGGTTTCGACATTGACCAACGAGTACATCGGTTATGTGCCCACGCCGCAAGCGTTTGCGGGGGGCGGCTACGAGCCACGCACGGCCCGCAGCAGCAAGTTGGCCCCAGATGCCGGTCAACGCCTCGTCGAAGGCTCGCTCAAGGCGTTGGCTCAGCTCAGTGACTTGCCGGCGTAAGCGGCGGTCGCTCGGCGATGATTTGGCTAGCGGCGTTCGTTGAGCAGTTGCCGGATGCGGCCTTCGAGTTCGGCCGGTTCGGGCGGTCCGTCGTGCCGCCAGCGAACGTTGCCCTCGGCATCAATCAGAACAAAGGTTGGAAAGGCGGTCACGCCCCAGGCGGTGCAGATGGGCCCTTGGCTACCGTCGGCGATTGAACGGTAATTCAGTTGCGCTCGGGTTTCCATCTGACGAAGCCGGGCCGGATCGGCATCGGCATTAATGCCCATCAGCACGAAGCGATCCGCGGGGAAGGTCTCGACCAGTTTTTTCTCGTGAGGCATCAAAGCGCGGCACGGTGGGCAATCACTAAACCAGAACGATAACAGCACCACTTTGCCGCGTTGATCTTCTAGACGGAAGGCTCGCCCCTCGGAGTCCAAACCGCGTGTCGGTGGGGCAGGCCGGGTCGGACTGTCCTTCGGCCAGGAGAGCAAATAAGCCGAGAAGGGCCGACGCTTGCCCGCCTCATCCAACGAGCAACCTCCCAACAACACCACCACGCCCAACGGCAGCAAGCGAAGCAGCATGATCCACCCTCCGGCCCCAGCGAGAGAGAGGCGACCTACCACAAGCCGAGAGAAAAATCCAGCCACAAATGGCCAAGCGGCGAGCGACCGCTCTTCGAGTCAGCCCCCGTTTCCGGGCAGGAGCTGGATGGCTTTGACTAGAAAGACGTTGGCCACTAGCACGGCGAAGATCGAAGCGACGACGGCGCGAGTGGTCGCCCGCCCCACCCCTTCCGTGCCCCCCTCGGCCGTTAACCCGTGCCAGCAGCCGATCAGCCCCACAAGGTAGCCGAAGAGAACGGTCTTGGCCAAAGCCGGCACCACCTGCGACAGATAGAGCAGACGCAGGGTAGCGTTGAGGTATTGCTGCGTGGCCATGCTGCCACCCAGCATTTCGGCGACATAACCGGCCAAGAGGGCGACATAATTGATAAAGGTGGTTAACAGGGGCAAGGCGAGCATGCAGGCTAGCACCCGCGGTGCGACCAGCTCGCGCAAAGGGTTTTGGCCCAGAACTTCTAGGGCGTCAATCTGCTCGGTCAGACGCATCGCTCCTAGTTCGGCTCCGAGGCTCGCGCCGCTGCGGCCGGCGGTGATCAGACCGGCAGTCATGGGGCCAAACTCCAGCACGACGGCCAAGGCCAACGCTTGGGGTAAAATCGTGACGGCATCGGGCGGACCGACCCGCTGGATGGCCTCGCGTAAATGCAGCCAGAACACCACCCCAATGACGATGCCCGCTGTTGCTGCTAGCGGCAGCCCCCCGATCAGCACTCGGTACAGTTGCACGCCCAGGGCCATCGGCCGAAACAACGCACGCGGCAGAACGAGCGTGGTTCGCCAAGCAAAGTAGGTTGCCTGTCCCCATTGCTCCAGCAGTTGTAGCCCGCGTTCCACGGCCGGCTCTCCTCGATGAGCAGGATCGGAAGTGCGTTATCTGTTAAGCGATTCTCATCTCATGATCGATGATCTCAGGAACGATGGGTGGCCCAGGTCCAGTGTCGGTCGCTGGTCTGTTGCACTTGACCCGGGTCGAATCCCAGTTGCCCTACCAAGGCACGCACTTCGTCCAGTGTCAACGCCGCGTGTAAGGAGTCGCGAAACATCTGCCGGCCGTGCTCGTTGGCTCCGGCCGCATGCCGTTGCACCAGGCAGTCGAGGCTAGCCTCGTCGGCCGGTCGCAGCAAGTCCCGCACAAATAGCCAGCCCCCCGCGGCCGTCACCCGCACCATCTCGGCCAATACGGGCAAAGGCTCGGGGAGGTGATGGACGATGCTGTTGCTCAGCACGGCGGCGAAGGAAGCATCGGCAAAGGGCAGGCGCTGGGCCCGGGCCAGATGCAGCGTGATGCGTGGCTCCAGACCGGCAGCAGCGAGGTTACGACGGGCCAAGCGTAGCATGTGCTGGGCGGCATCCACGGCATCCAGAGTAATCGTCGCGTGCAGGCGGCAGATCTCGATGGGGATCTGAGCGGTGCCCGTGCCCACGTCTAAGGCTCGGCCTTCGCGATAACCCGCAAGGAAATCCAAAGCAAACGCCCGATTGACTGCCGAGTGATCCATCGCATCGTAATCGGCAGCTTCTTCGGGGCTGTCCATGACCTCGGGTTCCAAGATGCGGGGCAAGCGGCTCATGCCCAGGCGACCTCCGCGGCGCGGCCAACCCGCCCCTCACGCCGTTCCCGTTCGGCATACAGTTCGGCCAGCAGATCGCGTCGCAGCGACCATTCGGCCGGGCCTCGCTGATCCCATTCGCGCAACACCCGCGAGACGGCAGGGTTGAGCCGCGCCACGTGGTGTAGCCAAGTAATGCCCGCATCGACGTGCAAATGAGCCGTCCGCGGATGGTTCCAGGCCGCATGACTGGCCAGACAGCCCATCGGCAAAGCCCGCGTGAACGAGCCGGCGATCAAGAGCGGACTAGCGCTTTCCAACAGCTCGATCAGCCGCTGCAAGGCGGCATCGGTGAAATGCGGCATCCACGATTCACGCCATTCCTGTCGGCATTCGGGGGAAAGCATGCTAACCTCCATGAAAAAAGAGAGGGGGTCGAGGGGGCCGATTTTCATGGGCAAAATTAATTATAGCGAGCCGACAAGCTGTCGGCGGAGGTTGTGCTGGCGCGAAACCAAGTCCAGCGAGCAGGATCGTGGCGCTAGCGCTTACCCCGCTTACGCCGAGGCTTCAACTCCACCCCAGGACCGCATCGACGGCCCAACAACCCCGCACATGTTGCTCCCCGCTCCGTAAGTGGGCCAACAACTCCGGCACAAGACAGCCGGCGTCCTCCAAGGCATCGGCCAAAATCGGCGACAATTCCCAGCTACGCTCGGCATAAATCAGTTGCGCTAAATGCAAGGCGGCATGGTCGTTCGCCCCACTCCAGCACGGGTCATAGGCGATCGCCGGGCCAAAGATTTCCCGAAACAGCAAACATTGCTCGGCCTCTTCCCGGGCCTCGAGCAACGCCGCTTGTCCCTGTGCTGCCGGTATACTTTGCCGAGCGAAATCGGCCGCATCCAAGGCGTGATAATAGCCACCTTCCAAGGTCATCAGCACCGCTCGGGCCGCCATCAGCCTTGGGCGGGAAAACTCGGCCGGCGGACGATCGCGCTCGTCTTGATACCGCTGGTAAGCCTCGTGAGCCGCCTGCTCGTACTCGGACGGCTCGAGCTGGCCGTCGGCCAGTTGTTCGGCTAGGTCCAGCAAAGGCGAAGAGAGAACGCGTCGGCAACAAGCGATGGCGAAAAGCCGTTGCTTGCGGGCCGACATGCCGTGCTGCTGGGTGTAGAGATCGTACAGCGAGGGCATCGGCCAGCCCTCCGTCTACTGGCCGGCCGGTGCGGCTCGAAGAACACGTTGCACGTGATCGCGAACGGCAGCCAAATCCATGTCGGTGACCAAATCGACATTGGGGCGCTGCGGACAAGCCCAGCGGGTGTCGATCACACAGGTGCCACGCGTCCATTCTCCGCGTTGCTCTACCTCGACCGGCACCGCCCGCAACGTGAATAGTTCCGGCCGGCTAACAGCCACGACTCCCACCGCATCATTGAGATGCACCCCTTCGGTGCCGCGCAAGCCGGCTGTGGGGGCCAAAGCCAACGGTAAAAGCTTGCGCAACAGCGAGCCAGTCGGCGTGCTGTCCTCGGGCAGAGTGAGCAGATCCGCCGGGGCATAGATCAAACGATTGCTCACATCCAGAGGGATCAGGGTCAACGGCGTTCCACAAAATAGCACTTGTCGAGCGGCAGCGGGATCACACCAAAAGTGAAACTCGGCCAGGGCCGCGATGTCGCCCGGCTCACGCCAGGTGCCTCCCACAAACACGATTCGCTCCATCAGCCGGGGCAGTTCCGGGTCGCGGTCGATCGCCCGCGCCACCACCGTGGCCGGTCCCAAAATCACCAACGCCACGTCCTCGGCATGTTGCCGTACCAAGTCACACAACAACCGATCCGCAGGTTGCGGTGAATGCAAACTGACGCGGGGCAGGCCACTATCCCCCAGACCGTCGTTGCCATGCAACGCCTTGAGATGGCCGTCATATTCTACGGGTAGAGCCGCGCCGACACGCGGCCGACGCGGCGGATCGAACAACTCCACCAGGGTGAAGACGTTGCGGGTCGCCTGCTCCGCCTCGACGGAGCCGGCACTAGCCAGCACCCCCACGACTTCGAGTTGCGGGTCGGCCAGGGCCAACGCCAGAGCAAACGCCCCATCTATGCCGGAATCGCTGAGCAAGATCACTTTCTGGACCATGACACTTCAGCCCGCTGGTGGCGGGGCCTCCTGTCGGGAAAGCTCGAGCAGCTTTTGTAACACCCCCAGGGCCGCCCCGCTGTCGATCGCTCTTACCGCCAGCGACACCCCCTCGCGTGGCGAATCGACCCGCCCCGTTACCCACAACGCCGCCGCCGCATTCGCTAAGACGATCTCTCGGGCCGGACCGGCTTGCCCAGCCAACACCCCGCGCACGATCTCGGCACTCTGCTTCGCATCGTCGACACGCAGCCTTTCCACCGGGACGCTGGGCAGGCCAAAATCCTCGCCCGTCCAGCGCAGTGCGGTCACTTGCTCCTTCTCGATCCAGCGCACGGCCGTGGCCGCTCCCAGGCTCACCTCATCCAAGCCATCTTCGGCATGGACCAGGGCAGCCCGCTGCACCCCGAGCTGTGCCAGCGCCTGGGCCATCGGCTCCAACCATTCGGGGCGACCTACCCCCAAGAGTTGATACGGTGCTGCCGTCGGGTGACACAAAGGACCCAAAGCGTTGAACAGAGTGGCGATCCCTAGGCGACGGCGCAGCGGCCCCAGTTTCGCGCCCACGAGCGGATGATACAGCGGGGCCAAGCAAAAAGCCAACTGGGTCGCCTGCAAACTGCGACGCGGCTCGAGGTCGGCGGCGATCCCCAGTTGCCCCAACACGTCCGAACTGCCGCTGCTGCTGCTGACTGCCCGGTTGCCGTGCTTGACCACCGGCACGCCCACGGCTGCTACGACAAAGGCGGTAGCCGTGCTGATATTAAAGGTATGCAGGCCATCGCCCCCCGTCCCGCAGGTGTCCAGCACCCCCGCCACGCCCGGATCGAACCGCCGCGCTCGCGAGCGTAGAACCCGTGCCGCCGCGGCTAACTCGTCGCCGGTCTCGCCCTTGAGTCGCAGGGCCACCAGGGCCGCTACCCGATCGGTGTCGTCCAGCTCGTCGCCCAACAACCCTTCGACCAGCTGCGTCATCTGCTCGGGCGTTAATTCACGCCGTTGCATCAACCGGTTTAAAAGAGGGGTAAACCACGGCGGCGGGGGGGTTGCAGGGGCCACCATGCCTTGAAAAGTCTCCAGCCAGAGCCGAGCGAACGGTTCGCCGACGATTCCCACCTAGAAATTCTGCCAAAAGTCCGAAAAAAGTCTAGTATTGTGTACGACCGTCCAATATACTACTTTACATGATGTACACCCTGAACCTTCTGTTCAACCGCTCCTCCCTGGGAGATTCCCGACCATGGCCGACCTCAGCACCCTGACCGACAAGCAACGCGAGATTTACCATTTCATTCGGCAACACATCGAACAGCACGGCTATCCCCCCACCGTGCGCGACATCGGCACCGCCTTCAAGATTGAATCGCCCAACGGCGTGATGTGTCATCTCAATGCTCTGGTCAAAAAGGGGGTGATCACCCGTAAAGGCAAGTCGGCTCGTGCCATCCAATTAGTCGATCATCAACCGTCCTTCTCGCCCGCCGAACTCCCCCTGGTCGGTTCCGTCGCGGCGGGTACGCCTATCGCGGCCGAGGTCACCCACGAGCGTTTCAACTTTCAGGAAATGTTCGGAGGTCCCGACCATTATGTCCTAGCGGTGCGCGGCCAGTCCATGATCGAGGACCACATTGCCGATGGCGACTACGTCGTCATCAAGCCCCAGCAGACGGCCGAAAATGGTACCCGCGTGGTGGCCATGATTGATAACGAAGTCACGCTCAAGAAGTTCTACCACCGTAACGGCCAAGTGACGCTGCATCCGTGCAACGGTAGCATGAAGCCGATCGTGGTCCATCCCGAATCGGATGTCCGAGTGCTGGGCGTGCTGGTCGGCGTCCTGCGCAAGTGCCGTTGACCGGTGCGAGCAAGCACGATGGCGTTGGTGCGATCGCTTGCCGGCCCGGTTCGTGATGGGTCAAGATCCATCATGGGTCCACTGCCGGTCCTGGTTGAGACCAAAGTTCTCGGCCCAATTGCTCATCCAATCTTCACGGCCAGGCCGCTCCGGAGTTACTAGATCGTCCTTGTAACTTCCCCGGAGAGATTGTGGATGTCTGCTGCAAGTCCGCGAACGCTGCCTCTGTTTGCCTGGAGCCTGGTCGCGGCGTTTGGCACCTACTTTTGCATGTATGCCTATCGCAAGCCGTTCACGGCCGCCACCTTTGCCGAGTTTACCTGGTGGGGGGTCTCGTTGAAGGTGGTACTGGTGACGGCTCAAGTGTTGGGCTACATGCTCTCCAAGTTTATCGGCATCAAAGTGGTTTCGGAGATGCCGCCGCAGCGTCGCGTCGTCGTGCTGCTGGCGTTGATTGGTTTGGCAGAGCTAGCCCTGGTCCTTTTTGCAGCGACGCCCCCTCCTTACAACGCGATCTGGCTATTCGGCAACGGCCTGCCGCTGGGCATGGTGTTTGGGCTGGTGATGGGTTTTCTCGAAGGTCGCCGCCAGACCGAAGCACTGATGGCCGGGCTGTGTGCCAGCTTCATCGTAGCCGACGGCGTGGTCAAGAGCGTGGGGGCACGGCTACTCAGTGCCGGAGTGAGCGAGTTTTGGATGCCGGCCACGGCGGGGCTGCTGTTTGTGCCGCCGCTGCTTTTGTTTGCTTGGATGCTGGCGCAGATTCCCGCGCCGTCGCCATCGGATGTCGAGGCGCGTAGCCAACGTAGTCCCATGAACGGTTCGGAGCGTTGGCATCTGTTTTGGCGCTATGCTCTGGGATTGAGCCTGATTGTGTCGGCCTACACGCTGGTGACCATTTTGCGAAGCCTCCGTGCCGACTTCGCTCCGGAAATTTGGCAAGGCTTGCAAACCGAGAAACCCAGCGATGATGTCTATGGCTGGACCGAATTTGCCGTCGGTGTGCTGGTAATCGTGCTGGCAGGCTCGACGGTATTGATCCGTAACAATCGCACCGCCTTTTTTGTCGCCCTGGGTTTGGCCACGGGCGGCACCGCGCTGGTGATGCTCGCGCTGTTGGGCCTGAACCAAAACTGGCTCGATCCGTTTGCCTTTATGGTCCTGCATGGCTTGGGGATGTATCTTCCCTATATCGCCGTCCATACCACCATCTTTGAGCGGCTGCTTGCCATGACTCGCGACAAGGGCAACATGGGCTACCTGATGTATTTGGCTGACTCGATTGGTTATTTGGGCTATGTCGCCGTGATGCTAGTGAAGAATTTCGCGGCTCCCCAGGGGGAGTTTCTGCCGTTCTTTCTAGGGATCTCGTGGAGCATCGCGCTGGCCTGTTTGGCCGCCTTGCTGCCGGCAATCCTTTATTTTTGGTGTCATCCGGCGACGCGAGCCGACGCGACAACCCGCCTGGGACTCGCTTCGGCGGAGGTACGGCTATGACCGGGCGAGAGGTCCGCTTTCACGGGCCGGGTCGGCCACTCGAGATAGTCCGCGTTGCGATCCCGCAACCTGGGCCGGGCGAACTGCTGGTACGGGTCCGCTGTTGCACCCTGTGTCGTAGCGACCTCCATACCCATGCCGGCCGACGGGCCGTGGCCACCCCGATGGTGCTGGGCCATGAGATTCTCGGCATCGTGGAGGCCGTTGGCGCGGGGGTAGCTTGGCCCGTGGGCCAACGCGTCACTTGGGGGGTGGCGGTGGGCTGCGGCGGCTGTTTTTTTTGCCGGGAGGGGCTACCACAAAAATGCGAATCGTTGTTCAAATATGGACATACCACCGCCCCTTACTCGGGTGGCCTGGCCGATTTCGTTCTGCTGCGCCCTGATACTACCGTATTGGCCGTCCCGGAGACTCTTCCCGACGCGGTAGCCTGCCCGGTGAATTGTGCCACCGCCACCGTTGCTGCCCTGTTTCGCACGGTTGGCACCGTGCAGGGCAAAGCGGTGTTGGTTCTCGGAGCGGGAATGCTGGGACTGACCGCCTGCGCCATGGCCCATTCCCAAGGAGCGGCCGTGGTCGTTGTCTTGGACCGCGAGCCGGCTCTGATCGAACGTGCGAGGGCCTTTGGCGGCACCGCTCAGGGCTTGCCCAGCCGCGGGGCCGATGTCGTCTTCGAGTTGGCCGGCACCGCCGAAGCAGTACGCACGGCCCTGGCTTCGGTGCGGACTGGTGGAACGATCGTGCTGGCCGGCACCGTCGCGCCGACGCCGGGCATTGATCTGGACCCGGAGAACCTCGTCCGCCGCATGCTCACCTTGCACGGGGTCCACAACTATCGCGGCGAGGATCTGCACCACGCCCTGACTTTCCTGGCCGGACCCGGCCAACACTACCCCTTTGCCGATCTGGTCGGCCAGCGTTTTGCCCTGGACGACATTGCAGAAGCCTTTGCCTGTGCCCATGCTCGCCCGGGTACTCGTATCGCGGTGTTCCCATGACTTTCATCGATCAACTTCTTCATCTGTTTACGTATCATGGCCAGGGGGCTTACTTCGGTGAATCGGTCAGCGAGACCGAACATGCCCTCCAGGCGGCGCATCTGGCTCGGCAACAAGGTGCTCCCGATTGCCTCGTCGCTGCTGCTTTGCTGCACGATGTGGGGCATCTGCTCCATCATTGGGGCGAAGATTTCACGGCACGCGGCATCGACGATCAGCACGAAAGCGCTGGGGCGGCCTGGCTCGAGGCGTATTTTCCTCCCGAGGTGGTCCAACCCGTGCGCCTGCATGTCGCGGCCAAACGCTACCTGTGTGCCGTCCAACCCGACTATTACCAAGGTCTCTCGGAAACGTCGCGACGCAGCTTGGCCCTACAGGGTGGGCCGATGTCCCCGGCCGAGCAGGCCGCTTTCGAGCAAGACCCTCATTGGCGTGACGCCTTGCAGTTACGCCTCTGGGACGATGCCGCCAAAATCCCGGGACTGGACGTTCCCGGATTGCAAACCTACCGCCCGCTGTTAACCTCCCTTCTCAGGAACTCTCCATGAACCCCACCTACGATGTGGCCATCGCCGGAGCAGGGATCATCGGTCTGGCCCATGCTTATGCTCTGGCGCGGCGGGGCCAAAAGGTAGCGGTCTTCGAGCGTGGCCGCCGCGCCCAGGGAGCCTCGATCCGCAACTTTGGCATGATCTGGCCCATCGGTCAGCCAAGCGGTGCCTTGTACGCGCTGGCCCTGCGGAGCCGTGGACTTTGGCTCGATGTGTTGCGGGACTCGGGGCTGTGGCACGCTCAAAGCGGCTCACTGCATCTGGCCTACCACGAGGACGAGGCCGCCGTCCTGCGCGAGTTTGTGCAGCTTCATGGCGCGGAATACGGCGTGGAGCTTCTCTCAGCCGCAGAGGTGTTGCGGCGGTTTGCGGCGGTACAGCCGACGGGCTTGCAAGCGGGGCTGTGGAGTCCGCGTGAGGTGGGCGTCGATCCGCGTCAGGTCATCGCCCAATTGCCCGAGTGGCTGCAACGCACCTGGGGCGTGGAGTTCTTCTTCGACACTACCGTCATCGGCTATCATCTGCCACAGATACACACCACACGTGGCAACTTTCGGGCCAAGCGGTTGATCCTGGCCACGGGAGCTGACTTCCGCGATCTGGCTCCGCAAGCCTTTGCCGAGAGCGGCCTGATGGCGGTGAAATTGCAAATGATGCGGACCCCGCCGTATCGCGACTTTCGTCTGGGCACCATGCTGGCCGCCGGGCTGACGCTGCGTCATTACAAGGCGTTCGCCACTTGCCCCAGCCTTCCTGCCTTGGCTCGCCGTCTGGATGCCGAGCTTCCCGCGTATGGCGAGCATGGCATCCATGTGATGGCGGCACAGAACGGTCTAGGTGAATTGGTGCTGGGTGACACGCACCACTATGGCGATGCCATCGACCCGTTTGATCGGTCGGAACTCGATGACTTGGTGCTGGCGTACCTGCAGCGCTTCGTGCAGATTCCCGATCTACGCATCGCCGCACGCTGGCATGGCATTTATGTCAAACATCCCAAGCGCTCCTATGTGGTGGCCGAACCCTCGCGCGAGGTGCTTGCCGTCACCGGCGTCGGCGGGGCCGGCATGACGCTGTCGTTCGGTCTGGCGGACCAAGTGGTGGAGGAATGGCTGTGACGCTCGAACTGGTTGTGCTTGATCTGGCCGGAACCACCGTTCACGATCCTGACGCGGTGGGGGTGGCTTTTCGCGGAGCGTTGGCAGCGGTGGGCGTGACGCCGCCGCCCGAGCAGGTCACCGCCGTGATGGGGCTCCCCAAACCCGAGGCGGTCAAGCTGCTGCTCTGCCAAGCCGGCCGCAACCCCAGCGCCGACGAAGTGCAGGCCGTCCATGCCGACTTCGTGGCGCGAATGAAAGCGTATTACGCCACCTCGCCGGAGGTCCGCGAGATTCCCGGGGCTACTCACCTGATCGCCCAGTTACGCCAGGCAGGCATCCGGGTGGCTTTCAACACCGGCTTCAGCCGGGACATCACCGACCTCGTGTTGACGCGGCTGAATTGGCACCCGCCGACCGGCTGCGATGCCGTGTTGTGCAGCGACGAGGTAGCGCGCGGTCGACCATATCCCGACATGATCTTTGAACTGATGCGTCGTCTGGGCATCCGCGACCCGAAGAAGGTGGCCAAGGTCGGCGACACCGCTGCCGATCTGGGCGAGGGCAACGCGGCCGGTTGTGGTTGGGTCATCGGCGTGACCACTGGCACACATACCGCCGAGCAGTTGCGCCCCCATCCCCATACACACTTAGCCGACAGCCTGGCCGAAGTCCAACGCCTCCTGCTGGGCTAAGACGGCCCGGCTGTGTCACTCGTGGCGGGCGGCCTCGATGCGGTCTCGGCGCATCCAGCCCACAAACAAGATGACCGCCACCGACCCCAGTGGAAACGCTCCCAGCACATACAATCCGGGAGCATAGAGCTTGTTGGCCAGAAAGCTACCAAAAATGGTCGGGCCGACCGAGCCGCCCAGGTTGCCTAGCATGTTGATGAAACCAATGGCCGCCGCCGCTGCCGCCGCTCCCATGAAAATGGTTGGAATCGGCCAAAAAGCCGGCAGATGAGCATACATGCATGGGCCGACCAGCACGATCAAAAAGATCGCCGCCAACCAACCTTGGCCGAACAGAACCGCGGTAGCCGTGGCCATCAAGCCCAAGCTCAGCCCCGTCAGCGGAATCACCGTATGCCAGATGCGTTCACGCTGTTTGTCCGAATGCCAACCATTAAACACCATGCCGAGGATGGCAAACAGATACGGCAGAGCCGCGACGTAGCCGGCCGTACTCTCCTCCAGGCCAGATTGGGACTTCATCAACGTCGGCAAGAAGGTGGAGACCCCGTAGCTCGTGACATTCATGCAAAAATAATAAAGTGTTAGCATCAGCACAAGCCAAACCTGTCCGCCCCAGCCGTGGCCTTGGCGTTTTTGCTGCTCGTTGGCCAATTCGCCGATGAGCCATTTTTTCTCGTCCTCAGGCAGCCAGCGGGCCTGCTCGGGACGATTAGGCAGAAAGAAGAGCGTCACAAACCCAGCCAGGATCGGCACCGCGCCTTGCAGGATGTAGACCCAGCGCCAGCCGGGCAGCCCGCCCCAGTGGATCTTGTCCATAATCGCTTGCGACAGCGGCGTACCGATCAATCCCGACACGGGAATGGCCGCCAAAAACGTGGCCATGGCTCGGCCCCGATCTTGGGGGCGGAACCAGATCGACAGATAAAAAATGACCGTGGGAAAAAAACCGCCCTCAAACACTCCCAGCATAAAACGCAGAAAATAAAACTGCACGATGGCCTGCTGATCCGGTGGCGGCACCTCGGTTGGATTTTGCCCCGGTTCGGCGATGGCTTGATGCGGGAAAAACCACGAAGGGTAGTAGCTGCTCCCGGGCCAGCGCTCGACCGTCGGCAACCAGAACAAGAGTTGGTTAAACCACGGCAAGCCGATAAAGCCGATCAGCAAACAGGCCAGCCCCCACAGAACGAGAATGCGTACGAACACCCAGCGAGCGCCCCGTGTGAGTACACTTTGGGCGCTGGGGATCTCCAAGATCCAGTAGCCCCAGAAAAACAACCCGGTGCCAAATCCAGCAATCGCCGCGTTGAACGCCACCCCTCCCAGCTCCGGGGGCAGCTTCATGCCAGCCATTGCCACGGCGACATTGGTGCGATCGACATATGCTAAGATGTACAAGAAGAACAGATAAGGCAACAGATGCCAAGCGACGCGTCGGCGGGTGCGTTCGGGGAGGTCAAAATCGGCCAGGGGAGCCAGCGGCTTCGGAGAGTCAGGCATGGCACAATCGTTCTCGCGGGTCAGAGCGCGGGGAAAAATTGTAGTCTACACATTTTCCCCCGCTGCGGTCAGCCGCTCCACTGGAACCCCACGCGCTGGCTGTTGCCTAAACGGCTTGCTCGGTTGCGGACGAGGTAAGCGGTTTCGTCTGCAACCTGCCCCCCATGGACCAGCCCCGGTCGGGACGCGGCCAGGGCTGTCCTTGAGCGGCTGGTGCAGCTTGCCTAGACCAATTCGGCAATCACCTTGCCGCCCAGACGTTGGTTGGTGACGATAGGCCGCGAGCCTGCTTTGTTTGTTGGCGGTTCCACTTCGCCGTTGATCCCCAAGACGTGGAAGATGGTGGCAAAGAGGTCGGCCGGCGAGTACGGCTCGGAGGCCGGCTGCTCCGCCCGGGGTGTCGAACGGCCAACGACTTGGCCCATCTTCAGGCCGCCCCCAATGAGCAGCAGGGGAGTCAGCGGGGCCCAGTGATCGCGTCCTCCGGCAAAACGCGTATCAATGCGTGGATTGCGGCCAAACTCACCCGTCATCACCAGCAGGATTTTTTTCTCCAGGCCACGCTCGTAGATGTCGTCGATGAACGCCGCCAACGCCCGGTCCAACGGCGGGCTGCACTGCTCAAAGCCTTCCTTGACCGGGGGCGTCCCATTGACGTTGTGATGGTCCCAGCCGCCGTAGCCGATGTTGACGATGCTCGCACCAGCTTCGCACAAGCGACGGGCCAGCAACAAACATTGCCCGACGCTCGCCGAGCTATAAGGAGAGCGGCCGGTGCCATATTTTTCGCGTAGGCGGGGGCTTTCTTTGGAGAGGTCAAAGGCTCGCGAGGCTTCGTTGGTCAGAAAGCGAAACGCCTGTTGCTCGAACTGATCCATGCCCTCGGCGATGCCGGCGGCGTCGATGTCGCGGCGCATCTGATCGAAGCTACGCAACAACGCGCGCCGTTCGCTTAGGTGTTGCGGGGTCAGACGCATCAGCAAGTTTTTCTCTGCCCCCTGTGGATCAAACGGGGCATAGGCTCGGCCCAGATAGACCGGCTGGTCGGCGCGGATGCCCCCGCCCAATTTGATAAACGACGGCATCCCGGTCCGCGGATGATTCAGACCCCGGCGGTAGGCAATGCGTGCCCCCAACGATGGGGCGGCCTGCGGCTGATTGTTGTCGAAGCCGGTGAAATCAATCCCCGTGTTGACCCAATGCGTGCCGCCGCCGTGGCCGCTGTTGCTATGCGCGAAGCTCCGCACCACAGCGATGCGATGGGCACGGGCGGCCAACTGCGGAAAGGTGCCGCCAAACGTGATGCCCGGCAAAGTCGTTTGTACTTCTCCCGTGGTGCTGCGAAACTCTACCGGGGCGTCCATCTTCGGATCAAACGTTTCGATCTGGCTTGGACCACCGCCCAGCCACAGCCAGATCACCGAGGTATCTTTGGGCAAGCTCGTGGCCGCCTCGCTGCGGGCGCGGAGCAGCCCCGCTGTCGTCAGACCGGTCAGGCCACAGACCCCAAGACGTAAAAAGTCGCGCCGCGCTAGGCCACTACATTCGCGAGCGACACCAGGTAGGGAGAGTTCGAGCATGGCGGGTCTCCATCCGAGAGAATAAAACCCAGGAGGGTTAATTTAAGAGGCTGGCTAAGAGAAATTCAGCTCAGCACGGTGAGGAAAGCAAATTCAATTTAACCCATAAGCCAGGCCGTGGGCAAGGATTTTTTTAATGAAACATAGACGCGTGCCCCAAGAAAGCTCCGCAGCGCTCGGGCAGTACGGGCCTTCTCTGCCCTTTCTGTCCTCTCTGCCTTAGGGGAGAGGGAGAGGGTGAGGGGGTCGCATCTGGCCGACTGGCTGGGGTAAAATAATTCCGGTCGTCCCGCTGGAAGGAGTTCGTGATGGCAGTTGGTGAATCGCGTCCAGTAACGGTGCCTGACTTCCTTGCAGCTCGCCAGCAGGGTCGGCGATTGACCATGCTGACGGCCTACGACGCCACCATGGCTCGGTTGTTCGATGCCGCCGGAGTCGATAGCCTGCTGGTGGGCGATTCGCTGGGGATGGTGGTGCAGGGCCAGCCCGACACGCTGTCGGTGACGCTGGAAGAGATGATCTACCACACACGCCTGGTGGTGCGTGGGGCCAAGCGAGCCCTGGTCATCGCCGACATGCCGTTCCTGAGCTATCAACTCAGCCCGACGCAAGCGCTGGAAAACGCCGGCCGCCTCCTCAAAGAAGCCGGGGCCCACGCCGTCAAACTGGAGGGCGGCTTGCGCAGTGTCGCTGCCGTCGAGGCCATCACCCGAGCCGACATTCCCCTGGTTGGCCATATTGGCTTGACGCCGCAATCGGTGCGTCGGCTGGGCGGCTACAAGGTGCAACGCGACGAGAGCAGGCTACTGGAGGAAGCCCAGGCACTGGAGCAGGCCGGGGCCTTTGCCCTGGTGCTGGAATGCGTCCCCGCCGCCCTCGCCGCCCGCCTGACGCAAACGCTGTCCATCCCGACCATCGGCATCGGTGCAGGGGCTGGCTGCGATGGCCAAGTATTGGTCGGCCACGACTTGTTGGGCCTGATCGACGATCTGCGGCCGCGGTTTGTCAAGCGCTACGCCGAACTAGGTGAGGCGATCCGTCAAGCGGTGCGAAGCTATTGTGCCGAGGTCAAAGCAGGCACCTTCCCCGGTCCTGAGCATGTTTTCTCATGAGACACTCCAACCCTGTCCAACTGCTGCTTCAAGCCCTGTGCCGTGACCCGGCCGACCGCTTGGCTTGGTTGGCGCTGGCCGATGCTCAGGAAGAGATGGGCCAAGTCCATAGTGCCGAACTGACCCGACTACGCGAGCAACTGCGTTTGTTGGAGCCAGAGGACCCGCGTCGCGCGGCCTGGCAACAGCAGATGCAGCAGCTGCTCGCGCAAGGCGTCGTGCCGGTGATGCCAACGTGGACGCGCTATCTGCCCAACGGGGCTCCGATGGTTTTCCACCTCATCCCGCCCGGTACCTTTCAGATGGGCTGCCCACCCGACGAACCGCATCGCCAAGCCGCCGACCCGCCCCTCTGCTCCGTTTACCTCGATCATCCCTTTTGGATCAGCCGCACCTTGCTGACTCAAGCTCAAGTGGGCACGGGTTCCTCGTCTCATCCTGCCTTGTTGCCCTACAACCTCCCGCTTCTGCAGCGCTTACAACTATACTGGAAGACTCCGGTACGCTGGCCCACCGAAATCGAATGGGAATACGCGTGCCGAGCCGCCACCACCTCTCGCTATCATGGGGGCGGTATCGAGTGTGTGCCCCTGGTCGCCTGGTGTGCCTACGGCCAACACTCGGGGGTCAGATCCCGGACCAAACCGGTGGCGCATCTAGTGCCCAATGCCTGGGGTCTGTACGACATGCACGGCAACGTGTGGGAATGGCTCTTGGAATCACCCAGATTGGGTGATTATCTCACGGCAGGAGGTTGCTTTCGGGCCATCCCCCAACGCTGCACAGCTAGCGCCCGGATGCTGCGGAACGATGGCCGGGAGACGGACATCATCGGCGGTCGGCTGGTGCTGGAGTGGAACCCGGAGCAAATGCCGCGATTATCCAGATAGCCATGCTCCAGATAGCGATCCTCACGATAGTGATCCTCCAGATAAACGCAGGTATTTTTCAACTGAGGCTCACTCATGCTCATGATCACATTCCTGCTGGTTGCTTGGTCCAGTCCGCCGGCCCTGTCACTAGAACCGGCCCTGGCCGTGGATGAAGAAGGGTTGCAGGCTTGGTTGAAAAAGCTCGATCGCCCCAAGCTCCAGCCCGCGCCCATCAGTGTTCATGTGGTGCGCGGCAAGCCGTTTTTCTCGGCCATCGCCGTGGACAATCCGCGCGAGTTGCCCTGGCAGGTAGAACCGAGTCTCACCATGCCCGCCTTCCTGGAACAATTTCACAAACGCTCGCGCGAGGGGCAACGGCTTGTTTCGTTTGTGCCGTATGTCGGGGAAGCCGGGCCGCGTGTGTGTGCCCAGTGGGTCAAAGACGACACGATTGCCTTCGAGGGACGCTTGGGGCTAAACTCCGAGCAATATCAAAGCCTGTTTGCGGAGCGAAGCAAAGTCGGACTGCGTCCGGTGTGCGTGGTGGGCTACCCCGAGGGGAAGACGGCCCGGCTGGGGGTAGTCTTCAACCGTCAAGGTGGCACTTGGGCGGCGGCCCATGGGCAAAGCCTCGCTAACCTTCAGCGCTTCCTCGCCGAGCGTGGCCGCGAAGGTTATCGCGTCGTGCATCTGACCGCCTATGCCGAGGGCAGCGAAACACGCTTCAACGTCGTGGTGGAAAACGACGGGCAACGCGGCGGCTATGCCGTTGAACTCGATGCCGAGGCCTTGAAGCGTACTCTTAGCGCTCGCGAGAAGGAAAACGCCATCCTGGAGGGGCTGTGGGGTTATACCACGCCCAAGGGGCCGCGCTTCCTGCTGCATTGGCGGCAAGCCGCTCTCAAGGCCAAACTCCCCATTCAGGGCCAGGCCGTCCCCGAGTTGGCCGCCTTCGATGAGGCCATGCTCCAATTCATGCGCGCTCGAGAGATCGAGGCCGGCACCCTGGCCATCAGCCGAGACGGAAAGATGGTGTTGTCGCGAGGCTATGGGTATCGGGATCGCCAGCACAAAAACCCGATTGCTGCCGATGCCCCGTTTCGTCTGGCCAGCGTCACCAAGCCGATCACCGCGGCCCTGATTCACGATTTGGTCGCCCGGGGCAAGCTGAAGCTGTCGGACAAAGCCATGCCCTTGCTGGGCATTAAGAATCCTGTCGATCCGCGTTGGGACGAGATCACGGTGCAGATGCTGCTGGAGCACAAGGGCGGCTGGGATCGGAGTGTGAAACCACTTTACGATCCCATGTTTCAAGAGTTGCTCATCCGCAAGAGCTTGCGTCTGGATCGGCCCCCTTCGCCTTTGGACATCCTCCGCTTCATGAGCCGTCGCAAACTCGATTTCGACCCCGGTACCAAGATCGTTTACTCCAATTTTGGCTACTGTGTCCTCGGCCGCGTCATCGAAAAAGTCAGCGGCAAAAGCTACTTGCAGGCGGCCCAAGATCTGTTGCGGCCGCTGGGCATCACCACACTGGGCTTGGCACGCACGCGCCCCAAAGACCGCGACCCGCGCGAGCCGTTTTACTACGATCCACGGCTCATGCCCGACGTACTCCGCGGCACGGGCCTAGTGCCGTATCCCGATGGGGGCATTTATTTCGAGGCCCAGGATGCCAACGGCGGCTTGGTGCTGTCGGCCCCGGACCTGTGCCGTTTTATGAACGCCTACTGGCTCGATGGCACGCCGCGCAAAGGAAACAACGGCGCTCACTGGACCTTCTTCGGTGGCATGGCCGGCAGCTTCACGATGGCCCGACAGCGGGCCGATGGCATCCACCTGGCAGCCCTATTCAACCAACGCAGCGGTCCCGAGGAACCCAAAGCCGAGAGCATCGAGAAACTTCTCGATGCCGTGGTCGAACGCATCAAGAAATGGCCCTGAGGAGTCAGCGCAAAGGCAGTTCCATGCGCACGGGGACGAGCTTGCCCTGACGCACCTCAACGATGATGTCGGGGTTGGTCAACGTCATCGACCGCGGCGGACTGATGCCCTCGCGCGTGCGGATGCGCTGCGCCGGTGTGCTGCCGTTGGCTCGCGTCACGAGCGTCCAGTGGTCCGGCAACGGCCGTTGCTTGCCCAGCCCATCGGGCACACCGGGCAAGACGGCGAGGATGTGGGTATTTTCCAAGCGCAAGAAATAATCACTGGCGCGGGCCTCGGCCTCGGCCTCACTCAACGGTTCCAAGTCAAACGGGGCCGGCGGCCCCAGCAGGGCCAGAGCCGCACGGCGATCACTTTGCATCAGGCGTGCAAAGCGTTCCACCAACGCCTCGGGCGTATCCCTCGCTGGCAGCCACCGCCACCACAGCACCAACCCAGCAACGACGGCCAGGACTCCCAACGCCAGCCACCAGGTAGCGGGAAGGGAGGAGGGGGAAGCGGCCGCAGCCTTGGGCTGGGGCGGCTTAGGAGTAGAGGGGTCGGTAGGTTCGCAGTGCATCGAGTGTCCTTGTCATATCAGCGGGCAACGGAGCCAGCACTTCCAACAACCCACCCGTGCGCGGATGCGTCAGCCGCAGCCGATGCGCATGCAAGGCCTGACGCGGCAACAAAACCTCGTCGAGGCTTTCGGCCTCGTTTTCACGGGGCATCCGGCAAAAATCTGAAAGGCGCATCTTGTCCCGGCCACTGTAGAGCTTGTCAGCCAGGATGGGATGGCCGATACTGGCCAGATGAACGCGGATTTGATGGGTGCGGCCAGTCTTGGGCACACAGCGAACAAAGGTGAAGCCGCGGAAACGCTCGATCACCTCGTAATAGGTGAGGGCATCCTTGGCTAGTTCGTCCTCGTGGTCGGCGATGGTCATCTTGGTGCGGTCGTAGGCATGGTGGGCGATCTTGCCCTCGACATAATCGCTATCGCGGTCGAGGACGCCATTGGTCAGGGCCAAGTATTCCTTGTAAATTTTGCGGCTTTCAAAGAGCATGGCTAAATCGCGATGGGTGCGTTCCTCTTTGGCAATCAGAATCACTCCCGAGGTGTCCCGATCCAGCCGATGCACGATCCCCGCGCGGTAGTCGCCATTGAGTCCCGACAGGGCGGCAAAGTGATGCCGCAGGGCATTGACCAGGGTGCCCGACCAGTTCCCCTTGGCCGGATGCACCACCATGTTGGCCGGCTTGTTGATGACTGCCAGATAATCATCTTCAAAGAGAACCTCCAGCGGAATATCCTCGGCCGCCGGACCGGGCCGCTCTAGCAACGGCGACTCAAAGCGGATGTGGTCGTTGTGGCGAACCTTGTAACTGGCCTTGGCGATTTTACCGTTGACCTGTACGCCGCCGGCCTCGATGACCCGCTGCACCAGCGAACGAGTCAGCTCCGGGTAGTAACTGGCCAAGTAGGCATCGAGGCGTTGGCCGTCGATTTTCAGACGAGCAACATGTTCCAAGATGCGTGGCTCGGACATAGGCGGAAGGGGGTTACGGGGCCGGTGCCAATTCCTTCAGCAATTCCTTGATCAGGGGGGCATCGTTTTCCAGCCGGGCCAATTGCTTTTTGGCATCGTCGCCCAAGGCGGTATTTTTGTAGGAGTCGGCCAGCTGAGCGTAGAGTTTTTTGGCTTTGTCCAATTCGCCCAAAGCTTCGTTGGCACGGGCGGCTCCAGCGAGGGCCTCTTGATGCAGGAGCGGAATCTTGCCGGCAGACTTCAACAGCGTTTCATATTTTTCGGCAGCGGACTTCAAACTTTTGAGTGCCCCGGTCCGGTTCAGCCCCAGCATCCGCATGCCCTCGGCCAGTGCCAGCCGAGCCTCTTTGAACTCCAGCAGCCGCTCTTGCGCGGTATCTTTAAGAAGCCCTTCGGCTTCTAGCAGGGCGAGTTGCTCCGGGAAGGTCGCGTCGCTCAGGGCCACCCAGCGCGACGAGGCAGCCGCCTGAGCTGACCACTGAAAGAACAGAATCAGCAGCACGATGATGGCCAACACCCCCAGACCCAGCCCCCAATACAGGGCTGTCTTGGGCGGATGAACCACGGTCTCCGCCACCGTCTCTAAGCCCTTGGCTAGTTCGTTGGTTGCCAACGCCTCGCGCTCTTCGGCCTTCATCTTCCCGGCTCCCTGGTATTCTTCGGGTTGAATAGGTGCATGATAGGCGTTTGCTCGCGTAGGGTCAACGGCGGCCAAACACAAGTCCGACCCATGAGATGCTAGCGCAAAGAACTCAGAGGCCCTCTCCTAAGCCGCGTCCCTACCCCTGGGTCGGCTGGCCCTACACTAATGGTATGGCACGCCAACGCTTTTCTCGCACGCCGCGCGTCATCTTTCATGGGGCGGCCGGCGAGGTGACCGGTTCGATGCACCGGCTCGAGGTTTTGGGCAAGTCGCTGCTACTAGATTGCGGCTTTGTCCAGGGCAACCGCGTCGAGAGCTACCACCGCAACCGCAGCTTTCCGTTTCGCGCCAAGGACATCGACGCGGTCGTTCTCAGTCACGCGCACATTGACCACAGCGGCAACTTACCCAATTTGCTCAAGCAGGGCTTTGCCGGGCCGATTTATTGCACTCCACCGACTCGCGCTCTGACGGCGGTGCTGCTGGGCGATGCGGCCAAGATCCAGGCTGAAGATTGCCAGTATCTCAATCAACATCGTCCGCCGGGCGAGCCAGCCCTTGAGCCGCTCTACGGCGAAGGGGGAGTGTACAAGACGCTTTTGCGCCTGCAGGCGATACCTTATGGCCAGACGGTCGATCTATTCCCGGGAATACGGCTGACGTTCCACGATGCCGGCCATCTGCTCGGCTCAGCGATGGCGTTGCTGGAGATCGAAGGGACGCGCCTGCTGTACACGGGCGATCGCGGCCGACCGGGTTTGCCGCTGCTCAAGCCGCCCGCCCCGTTGCCCGCGGCCGATTATGTCATCTGCGAGTCCACCTATGGCGGTCGCAGCCATCTGCCCGTGGACGAGACCGCGGAGCGCTTGGGCGAATTGGTTCGCCAAGTGGTGCAACGCGGCGGCAAGTTGATTGTGCCGGCCTTCAGCGTCGGCCGCACGCAAACGGTGCTGTATTTTCTGCATCAGCTGCGAGCAAGCCGGCAGATTCCGTCGGTTCCGGTGTTTGTCGATAGCCCGATGGCGGTGCGGGCCACGGAGGTGTATCGCAAGCATGCAGACTGTTTCGATGAGTCGACCGTACAGTGGCTGCAACACCACCCGGATCTGTTTGGCGAGGGGCAAGTCACCTACACCGAGAAGCAACACGAGAGCGTCGCCTTAAATCGACTGCCAGGCCCGGCGATTATCCTCTCGGCCAGCGGCATGTGTGAAGCGGGGCGAGTGGTGCATCATCTGCGGCACAACCTCGAAGATGCCCGCGCGGCGGTGGCCCTGGCCGGTTTCCAAGCCGAGGGCACGCTGGGTCGCCGGCTGCTCGAAGGTCGGGAAACGGTACGCATTCTGGGGCGAGAGGTGGCGGTACGGGCGGAGATTATCGGTCTGACCGGTTTCTCCAGCCATGCCGATCACGAGCAACTCTTAGCCGATCTAGCTCCGCTGCGCGAGAAGGCTCGCGGGCTACGTCTCGTCCACGGCGAGCCGGGCCCTGCCACTCAACTAGCCCAAGCACTCAACGATGCCGGCTTTGCCGACGTGGGCATAGCCTCGCCGGGCGAGGTATGGGAATTCGTTCGATGAACCGTTAGGCTAAGCCTGTTCGATGGTGCTTGCCCAGGCAGGTGATTCATCGGTCTCAGTGCGCGGCACTGGATTCGAACCAGTGACTTCAACCGTGTGAGGATTGCACTCTACCGCTGAGTTAGCCGCGCTTCTTTTCACACCGAGGAGTTTGAACTCTCCTCGGTGTTCTTGATGCTGTCAAAGCATACCGGTGGGGGCGGAATCTGTCAAGGCTGCGGGGGCTTGTCCTCGAACTTCGGGGCGGTCGTCACCATCCGCTGCGGCGGCTTGGGAGCCTCCACCGGTGCCGTCGGTGTGGTGGTGACAGCAGTTTGGTTCGAAGGATTGGTCAGATCATCCTCGATGCCCGCGATGCCTTTTTTGAATTCCACGATCCCCTTGCCCAGGAAGCGGCCCACTTCCGGCAACTTACGGCCAAAGAGCAGCACCCCAAGAATGAGGATGGCCCCAATTTCCATCGGTCCTAAACCAAACATGGCAAACATACTACCCTTTCGTGATGAGCGATGAGTTCGCAGCGTAGCTGCTTACTTTCCCACTTCGCGAAGCTCCTGTGCCACTTTGTCGGCCTCTTTCTTGATCTCGGCTACCGACGAGCCGAGCCAACGCATCATAGCCGGCAGCGAACTGCCGAACAGGAAGAGGGCAACAACAGCGAGGGCGACCAATTCCATCACACCCAGTCCGAACATGGGAACACTCCAAACTCAGAGCCGCTCGAGGCTCCGAAAGCGAGGTGGGATACGAGAGGGGCCGGGGAACGACCCTGCGGAGACGTCAGCTTCAGCGACAGCACTGTCAGCTTCATCAGCAAATTTATTGTAAAGCATGGGCCTCGGCCTAGGCAATAACTTGGACGCCGGATTTTTTCTAGAAGTTCCCCGAAGGTTCCTCCCAGATCACCCTCGGCTGCGTATAGGTAAAAGAATACGAGAGAAAAGGCAGGCTCCGAGGGTTGGATTTATGCGTTTGCTGCGTCGAACCGGATGGTTGTTGCTTGTGGTGCTGCTGGGGTCGCTGGTCCCCTCCACGCCGCTGACGGGCCAAGAAACTCCGAAATTCACCTTTCCACTGAATCCAGGCACCGTCTGGACTTACATCGTCGGCGAGAATCGCTTTGAGATTCGCCTGACCAAAATGGAAAAGATCGGCAAGGTCGATTGTGCCCGCCTGGAGATGTTCGTCGAGGGCAAATCACGCTCCTTCGAACATCTGGGCATCGACGGCAACGTCCTGGCGCGGTACTCGTTTGAGGGCAAGCCGACCGCTCCTCCGATCCCTTTGCTCAAATTGCCGCCCAAGCCGGGCGAAAAATGGTATGTCGAGTCCAAACTCGACGGACAGCTCTTCAAAGGTACGTTGGCCGTCTCCGAAGAACCGGTCCAGGTGCCCTTTGGGAAATTCACCGCCGTCAAAGTCTCGGGCGTGGATATGGACCTCAACGGCCAGAAGTTTAACGTGACTTACTGGTTCGTGAGCGGCATCGGCATGGTCAAGCAGGTGGCGGAATTGGCCGGGCAGAAGGTGATCTTCGAGTTGGAAAAGTTCACCCCGGGCAAGTGAAGTCACGAGGTCAGCGTGAAGGGGGCAGATCGGGTAGGTCGGTCAGATCGAGCGGGCGATCGGTATCGACGTAAGGATGGTGAACCGTGAACCCCACCAGCCGCCATTGCTCGCCTTCGCGGCTCCACTGGGTCTTGACGCGGAAAAACTCCGCGCCTCTCACTCGTGAGCCGCGCACCTTGGCGTAGAGGGTTGCCTCAGCCGTGGTGCCTTGCAGCTGGGGCCGAATTTCCCAGAGAACGATCGAGGTCACCCAGTCCTCGCGAAAGACCCGCTCGACATAACGCCTGAAGGTATTTCGATCGCGTCCGGCCAGTTGAAACGTACTCGCCAGATGCCCGTGAATCGTCGCGACGTCGCGGCGTTCGACGGCCGAGGCCATCTCACGCAACTTGCGGGCGATCTGTTCGCGTGGTGTTTCGACGGACCAATCGAGCAAGAGCAGCACCAAGGCCAACGCCGCCGGGATACTCAGCAGCGTTAGCCAGCGTCGCTGCCGGTCGCGAAACCACAACGCCAGCAGCACCACAACCGCGACGAGCAATAACAGGTACAGCGTCGTCGGTCCCTCGAAGAGACTGTCCACGGTCCTAGCCTTTCAGGCCCCGACGGTTCTGGGGCCAAAGCTGGCCCCCGTAAATCGCGGCCTCTTCGAGTTCGGCCTCGATGCGGAGCAGTTGGTTGTACTTGGCGATGCGGTCGGTGCGGCACGCCGAGCCGGTCTTGATCTGTCCGGCATTGACGGCCACGGCGAGATCGGCGATGGTGGTGTCCTCGGTTTCACCGCTGCGGTGGCTGAGGATGTAGGTAAACTGATGCCGGCCGGCCAACTGGATCGCTTCGAGCGTCTCGGTGAGGGTGCCGATCTGGTTGACCTTGACCAAGATGCTGTTGCCGCAGCCCTTGTCAATTCCCTCTTGTAGACGCTTGCTGTTGGTCACGAATAGATCGTCGCCCACCAGCTGCACCTTGTGTCCCAGCGCGGCCGTTAGCTTTTTCCAGCCGTCCCAGTCATCCTCGGCTAGGCCGTCCTCGATGCTGACGATCGGCCAATTGTGGCACAAGTCGGTCCACAAAGCGATCATGGCGTCGGAGTCGAGGATCTTGTTGGGGTCGCTCTTGAAAAAGCAGTAGCCGGTCTGGCCCTTGTGCTTGGCTTCTTCCCATAGCTCGGTGGTGGCCGGGTCCAGCGCGAAATAGACATCCCTGCCCAGTTGGTAGCCGGCCTTTTCCACCGAGAGAGCCAGCAGTTCCAGAGCTTCGTCGGCGCTCTTGAGGTTGGGGGCGAAACCGCCCTCGTCGCCAACCGTGGTGCTGAGGTGTTTGTCGTGCAGCACTTTTTTCAAGGCGTGGAAGACCTCGGCTCCCATGCGCAGGGCCTCGCGGAAGCTCGGTGCCCCCAACGGCACGATCATGAACTCCTGAAAGTCGATGGTGTTGTCGGCATGTTTACCGCCGTTGATCACATTCATCAGGGGCACGGGCAGCACGCGGGCATTGGTGCCGCCCAGATAACGATACAGCGGCAAGCCCAGAGAGGCTGCCGCCGCCTTGGCTACAGCCAGCGAAACGCCCAAGAGGGCGTTGGCCCCGAGTCTAGACTTGTTGGGCGTGCCATCCAGGGCGCACAAGGCACGGTCGATCTCGACCTGATCCAGGGCATCCCGGCCCAACAAGTCGTTGGCGATCTCCTCGTTGACGTGGTGGACCGCTTTCTGCACTCCTTTGCCCAGGTAGCGGCCCTTGTCGCCGTCGCGCAATTCGGTGGCCTCGTAAGCCCCGGTACTGGCCCCCGAGGGGACAGCAGCCCGGCCCAAGGTGCCATCTTCTAGTATGACCTCGACCTCCAGGGTCGGGTTGCCTCGACTATCCAGAATTTCCAATGCGTATAGATGTTCGATGGTTGTCATGGACCAGTTCTCGGGAGTCTTGCTTCAGGCGATCGCTGCTGTTCTAGGGCTTTAGCGGACAAGCGGCACCTCGTCGCGAAATTCGGCCGCGACTCGAAAAAATCGGCTCAAGTCACCCCGTCCGCATGGTCGATAGATGCAATAAATCCTGTCGATCCTCGCGAGGATGGGGCATCTCCTATGGCCAACCGTAGCCGGTCGAAAAGCTGGATGCTCTGGCTGAGCTTGGCCCTGACGAGTTGGGCCTTGACTGGCTGCACTTCGTTTGGCACCAGTGTAACCCCTTTCGTCGAGGGGTATCGCCTCATCGAGGCCGCTAAGGCCATACGCCAAGCGACACCGCCGCCCTTGGAATTGCCCCGCGAACTGGACAAGCAAGTCAGCGGTCCCTACATCGTCGAGCCGGGCGATGTCTTGCTCGTGCAGCCGGCCAGTCTCGATTCCCCGGTTCGTCTCTCGGGCGATCAACCCGTCCTGGCTGATGGTACCATCCAACTGGGGAAGTATGGCCGATACCAAGCAGCCGGTAAGCCGTTAGAGGTGATTGAGCGCGAAGTAAACGATCGGATCCAACGCGAAACCCCCGATGCCGGGGCGATTCTCGTGCGGCTGGTGGCGCGGGAGAGCAAAGTTTTTTATGTCCTTGGCGAGGTCAACGCTCCGGGAGCCTTTCCCTTGCGTGGCCGCGAGACGGTCCTCGATGCTCTCTTAGCCGCCGGCGGTCTGACCAGCAACGCCAATAAACGCAAGATCATCCTCACCCGTCCCACCAGCCCAGACAGTTGCCGCATCGTCCTGCCGGTGCGCTTCAACGACATTGTGCAGTTGGGCGACACGACGACCAATTATCAGATCAAGGCCGGCGACCGCCTCTTTGTGCCCAGTCGCAGCTTCAGCGACGATCTGTGGCATTTTTGGGGCAAGGAAAAAGACCCCTTTGCTTCTCCACAGTTCGGTTGTGCTTGGACTCCCAGCCCCATGCCGGTGAGTATGCCCGGTATGGTCCACAAAGCCACTTCGCCTACCCCCGTCCTCCACACACCAGCTCCGTCGCCGGTGCTGACCGCACCAACTGCCTCGGCACCGAATCCGCCCGCACCTCCACCCGCTGCTAGTGCCTCCCCCGCCGTGTCGGCCGCTACGATTCCCCCTGTCGGGAACGGTGCCCCATCAGTGCCAGCGATACAGCCCGTTGGCTTTCAGGCACCCCGAGTCCAACCCGCACCGTCGTCAGCCACGCTGAATGCTCCGCCCCCGCCGTTGCAACTGCCGCCCTTGGACGCCACCGGCTACCACCGGGTGAATTGAAAAGCTTCTGCTGCGGGGCGGACCGGGTTTTCGCTCGGGACCTCTTGCGAAATCAGCTGGTCGGTTCGATAATGACAGTACCTTTATGACGGTCCATCCCCGCACCGCGGGTGATCTTCTGGTCAAATGATTTGGCCGTCCCATCGCTAATGAACTAAGCTAACCAAACGAAGCAGACCCTACTCTGAGGAGCAACGAGAGGTTGGCGATGAGCCGTGATCTCCTGACGAATTGGTTCGGGTTGACGACGGACGATTGGCCGCCCGATCATTACCGGCTGCTAGGGCTGGCACCGGGTGAATCGGACCTCGCCTTGATCGAAAAACGCGTCCATGAACGGCTCGATGAAGTGCGTCGCTATCAGGTAGCGTACCCTGAACCGGCCACCGAGGCAATGAACCGACTGGCGCAGGCCTTTGTCTGTCTGAGTGACCCCCAGAAGAAAAAAGCCTACGACGAGGCCCTACTGCCTGCCAGCGTGTCGGTACAGCCGACGCCAACGCAGCGATCGGCCGTGGCGGCCTTGCCGCCGTCGCCGTCCCCAGCCACCTCGGCCGAGCCGGTGCATCAGGAGCCGTTTCAATTTCTCTATGATCCGGCCGCGCTGGGTCCGGGTGGAATCCCTCTGCCGCCGATTCGTCATCCCGCCGCTCGACGCGAACAGACCGCAGGAACGCTGGTGCTGAGCGAGGCCGAAGAGGTGGAAGAAGTTCTTCCGCCGCCGCCGCTGCCTCCCCAGCCGCCACCGCCGCCCCGGGTGCCTATCGAGGAGCTGCAGCGTCTAGCCCAGAGTTCACCTCAGGTGTGTAAAGGAATCAACACGCTGCATGCGGTGCAGCAGCGTTTGACCTTGACGCAACAGCTGCTGCGGGCCTGGGAAGAGTTGGCCGTGTATTTGCAAGACCCCGAGCGTCCCTTGAAACGCAACGAAGCGGTGGAGATGTACCGCAAGTTGGAACGCATCGAGGAAGATCTAGTCGATTTTCCGCTGCTGGGCGAATCGGGCCAGCCCGGTTATCTGATCCTTAGCTTGACACGCCTCAACAAATCCAAAAATATCGTCAACCTCGACCTGATCCAACGCGATTCCCTGGCACGGGATTGGTTGGCTGTTCAAGCTTTTCTTGAAGCCCACTTGGAGTTCCTCCACCGCCGGGCTCTCGAAGTTCGCAGTCAGGGGTGGTTCCAAGGTTGCCTCCTGTGCGGCCGTGCCCTGCTCAATGAGCAACCCTTAGCTGCCCTGCTGGTTCTAGGCGTTCTGGTCGCCCTGGGAATTGCCGTCTGGCGGCAGGCGTTTTAGGGTGGACAATTCGCGTCGCCCTCTTGAGCAGGGGCAGGTCATCGGCTAAGCTGAGTCTACCTGCCTGCTGGAGACCCTGCCGATGCACCTACTGTTTCTCTCCTTGATCGCAGCCGCTCCTATCGAATCCAATCGCGACATTCGGCTAGAATTTAACCGCGACATTCGGCCGATCCTCTCGGAATATTGCTTTACCTGCCACGGGCCGGATACGGCCAAGCGCAAGGCAGGGCTGCGGCTGGACACCGAAGAGGGCGGCAAGACGGTTCTGGTAGCCGGCAAGCCCGAGGAGAGCGAACTGTTCGTCCGCCTGACCACGCACGACAAAGTCAAACACATGCCGCCGGTCTCTTTGGGCAAAACGCCCACGCCGGCCCAGATCGAACGCATCAAACGCTGGATCGAGCAAGGGGCCAACTATCAGCCGCACTGGTCTTTTTTGCCTCCGGTTCGGCCCGTGGTGCCGAAAGTGGCCGGCGGCTGGGCCCGCGGCGCGATTGATGCCTTTGTGCAAGTACGCTTGGAAGCCATCGGACTGAAGCCCTCGCCCCAAGCCGATCGCCGCACCCTGCTGCGGCGGCTGAGGTTGGACCTCACGGGCCTGCCGCCCACCCCCGAAGAGATGGACGCCTTCCTGGCGGACGACAACCCCAAAGCCTACGAACGGGCCGTCGAGCGACTCTTGGCCTCGGAGCATTATGGCGAGCGGCTGGCGTTGTACTGGCTGGACTTGGTGCGGTATGGCGACACGGGCGGCTACCACAGCGACAATCACCGCGATATTTGGCTCTATCGCGACTGGGTGATCCGCGCCTTCAACGAAAACAAACGCTTTGATACCTTTACCATCGAGCAGTTGGCCGGCGATCTCTTGCCCACCCCCACCAACGAACAACGCATCGCCAGCGGCTACAACCGCTTGCTGATGACCACCGAGGAGGGCGGAGCCCAGGCCAAGGAATATACCGCCAAATATGCCGCCGATCGTGTCCGCAACGCCAGCGTCGTTTGGCTCGGCCTGACGATGGGCTGTGCCGAGTGCCACACCCACAAATATGATCCCATCACCCTCAAAGAATTTTACCAGTTCGCCGCCTTCTGGGCTGATGTCCAGGAGGTTGCCGTCGGCCGACAGCCACAAACCAAAATCGCTACGGGCGAGCAAGCGTTGAAGTTGGCTCACCTCGACGAGCAACTCGCCACCGCCCGCAAGCAATTGCAGACCGATACGCCCGCCCTCCAGGCCGCCCGGCAAAGCTGGGAACAAGAGTTGCTCGAGCTTCATCAGAAAGCCCACCCTTGGACGCCGGTCAAACCCCTCACAGCCGTCAGTGCCCAAGGGCAAACCCTCACCATTCAGCCCAGCGGCGAGGTGCTGGCCAGTGGCAAGAATCCCGAAACGGATGTCTACACCTTGACGCTTGCTGCCGCCGGCCGAACCGTCACTGGCCTGCGCCTCAAGGCCCTGACCGATCCCAGCCTCACCCAAGGCCGCCTCTCTCGGGCCAATGGCAATTTCGTCCTCACCAAGGTTGTTTTGACTGCCGATGGCAAGCCTGTGATACCCAGCGCGGTGCTGGCCGATTACTCGCAGGTCGGCTTCCCGATCGAGTCGGTACTCAAGGGCGGCCCCGGGTGGGCGGTGGACGGCCACACCCGCAAGGAGAATCGCGAGGCGGTTTTCCGCTTGCCCCAGCCCATCCAGCCCAAGGAACTGGTGGTGCGTCTGGAGTTCAATTCTCCCTATCGGCAACATCACATCGGCAAGTTGGCGTTGGCGTTGACCAAGGTGCCCACGCCCGAGCTGAGTGCCAAGGCCGGCCTGCCTGAGGCGGTTGTCACGGCCTTGACCACCCCCGCGGACAAACGCAGCGCCGCCCAGAAGGCCGCCTTGTTGGCTCACTTCCAGGCCACCGCCCCCGAACTAGCCCCGGTGCGTGCTGAGATCGCTCGTCTGGAGGCCGAGAAGAAAAAGCTCGAAGACAGCCTGCCGCAGACCCTCATCACCACCAGCGTGACCCCGCGGACGGTGCGCGTGCTGCCGCGTGGCAATTGGCTCGATGACTCGGGCGAGATCGTGCAGCCCGGCACGCCGGCCTCCTTGCCGCCCTTACGCTTCGAGGGTAAGCGTGCCACTCGCTTGGACCTGGCCCGCTGGCTGATGGCCAAGGAAAACCCCCTGACGGCCCGGGTGTTTGTCAACCGCTTGTGGAAGCTGTTCTTCGGCCAGGGGCTGGTGACCACGCTCGACGATTTTGGCGCACAGGGTAGCCCTCCCAGCCATCCCGAGTTGCTCGACTGGTTGGCCGTTGAATTTCGCGAGAGCGGCTGGGACATCAAACATCTCATCCGCCTGATGGTCACGAGTGCCGCCTATCAGCAGAGCAGCATCAGCGATGCGGGGCTGCGGGCGCGTGATCCCTATAACACCTATTTCGCTCGTCAAGCGCGTTTCCGCCTCGATGCCGAACTGATTCGCGACAACGCCCTGGCCGTCTCGGGTCTGCTGGTGCGCAAGATCGGCGGCCCGAGTGTCAAACCCTACCAACCGGCCGGGTACTGGGCTTACCTCAACTTCCCGCCGCGTGAGTATGTGCCGGATCGCGGCGAGGATCAATACCGCCGAGGCATCTACACCTATGTCCAACGCAGTTTCCCGCATCCCAGCCTGATCGCGTTCGATGCCCCTAGCCGCGAGGAATGCACGGTGGAGCGGCCCCGCAGCAACACGCCGCAACAGGCCCTGGTGTTGCTCAACGACCCTACCTACGTTGAGGCGGCTCGCGTCCTGGCGGCACGCACCTTTCGCGCCGCCAAGGACGATCCGGCTCGGCTGACCTGGTTGTATCGTCAGGTGCTCAATCGTCCCCCGCGTCAGGCCGAGAGCCAGCTGCTGCTGGATCTGCTGGCACGGCACCGAGACTCCTATGCCAAGGACGAAGCTGCTGCCCAAGCGCTGCTGAGCGTCGGCCAGGCCCCTGCCGAGACGACCCACTTGGCCGAGTTGGCTGCCTGGACCAGTGTGACGCGTGCCGTGTTGAATCTCCACGAAACCATTACTCGGGAGTAAACCGATGAACGATCACGATCTTTCGCGTGTGCTGGCTCGTCGCTCGTTTCTCGGCCGAGCTTCCTTCGGGTCGCTGGCCCTGATGCATCTGCTGCACAGTCAAACGCAGGCCAACCCCAGCAGCAAGGACGACCCGCGTGACGATCGTTGGCCCGGGGTTGTTCGCCCGCTGCATTTCCCGGCCAAGGCCAAGCGGGTCATCTGTCTGTACATGGCGGGAGGGATGTCGCATCTGGAGACGTTCGATCCCAAGCCCAAGCTGGCCGCAATGCACGGCCAACCGATGCCCGAGTCGTACACCAAGGGCCAGCCCATCGCCCAGTTGCAGGGGGCCAAGCTGACCTGTTTCGCCCCACAGCATCCCTTCGTCAAGTGTGGCCAAAGCGGCCTGGAGATCAGCAGCATCTTCCCCAAGATGCAGACTATTGCCGATGAGCTTTGTATTGTCCGCTCGCTGAAAACCGAGGCCATCAATCACGATCCAGCCCACACCTTCATGAACTCCGGCACGACCATCAGTGGCCGGCCGGCCATGGGGGCGTGGGCTTGGTACGGCCTGGGTTGCGAAAGTCACAACTTGCCCGGCTTCGTCGTCTTGACTAGCACTGGGCGTTACGGCCAATCGCAGCCGATCGCCGCGCGACAATGGCACTCGGGCTTTTTGCCCAGCCGCTTCCAGGGGGTGCATTTCCGCAGCACGGGCGATGCGGTGCTGTATCTCAATCGTCCCAAGGGCGTCGATGCCAACAAACAGCGCGACGTGATCGATGTCATCAACGCACTCAATCAGCAGCATGATGCCCTGGTCGATGACCCGGAGATCCGCACCCGCGTCACGCAATACGAGATGGCCTTCCGCATGCAAACCAGCGTGCCGGAACTCATGGACGTCAGCAAAGAACCCCGCAAGATTCTGGAGATGTACGGCACCAAGGGGGGGGACGGCACGTTCGCGGCCAACTGCCTGCTAGCGCGTCGCCTGGCCGAGCGGGGGGTACGTTTCATTCAGTTGTACCATCGCGACTGGGATCATCACGGCGGCATCAAGGACCAGATCAAAGGCTCCGCCTCGGAGGTCGATCAGGCGACGACCGCCCTA